>Ga0209097_10000372_pt1 | contig 46270 bp, 36 predicted proteins | sample AD_UKC052_MetaG_FD_184419 | JGI IMG/M metagenome (GOLD analysis project Ga0209097, IMG submission 184419) | Active sludge microbial communities of municipal wastewater-treating anaerobic digesters from USA - AD_UKC052_MetaG (SPAdes) (version 2) | ecosystem: Engineered > Bioreactor > Anaerobic >... | reverse complement strand
TTAGAGTGACTAACGTTGCTCAGGTTAATCCTAGTCATCGAAAGATGATTGAAAACAAAAAAAAGTTAAGGTTAGGTTAATTTTTTTGTTTTGCCGGTCTCGCTTGCGGGACCGGATTTTTTTTGTCTAATAGGTAAATTAAGAGCGATTGATATAATCGATTTCTTTTTGAATACAATTCCAAAGAAGTTGGGCTGTTTTATCCCAAGAGAATTCTTCTTTTCTTTTATTTCCTTTTTCGATTAACTCTTTTTGTAATTCGGGTGATTGGTTTAATTCTACCATTTTCTCGGAAATAGCATCCACATCAAATGGATTTACTAATAATGCAGCATCTCCTGCAACTTCGGGCATAGAAGTAACATTAGATGTAATAACTGGAATTCCTGCAGAGAACGCTTCTAAAATGGGAATCCCGAATCCTTCGAAAGTGGGGACAAACGTTAAAGCTTGAGCAGCAGAAAGTACTTTATGTAATTCTTCCGGTTGTAGTCGTCCGGCAAAATGAATTTCGTTTTTAAACTGGAGATTTTGGAAAGCATTTTCATGTTCTTGATCCCACCATTTTTTTTCTCCAACTACAAGTAATTGAACATCCGATTTCGATTTTTCTTTAAAACGATCAAATGCCAGCATTAAACGAATCAGATTTTTTCTAGGAATGATTAATCCTACAAAAAGGAAATAGGATTTGCCGTTCGTGTATTGTGCTCGAGTTTGGTCATTAATTTCATCTCCTAAAGGCTTATAACGTGTGTTGTAGCCATTCCAAGTAACATCAATTTTATTTGGAGCTATACCGTAGCTTTTGATGATGTCTTGTTTGGTGTATTCCGAAACGGTAGCAATTCGAGCTGCTTTTGCAGCATAACGAGGAAAAAAAGTATTGTAATACCAACGAACTATGCGTGGCAGTTGTTCGGGATGATGATGAAAATTCAAATCGTGTATAACAGCAATCTGAGGGACATCACTACGAAGTGATAAAGTACCATCGGGGCTTAAAAATAAATCGACTTGATGTTTTTTCAGCAGGCGTGGAATCTGCCATTCAAACCAAGGAAAGAAAAGGAAAATATGACGAGTAGGCGGACCAGCATAAACCGCTCGAACATTGGGTGCAAAGACAAACTCCTCACTAAATGGACGGTCGAATAGAAACAGAAACTCGTGTTCGGGATGCGCAAGTGTGATGCGTCGGAGCGTTTCGAAAGTAAACCAACCGATTCCTTCGAGTTTTCCCGACTGCAACAAACGAGTATTAACAGCTATGCGCACCTTAGTTAGCGAAGAACGAATTGAATACCTGCTTGAATTCGAGGCAGCTCAGCCATTTTTAATGATGGATAAAACATATCGGAAATACGATATTGACCATAAATGACAAGTTTCTTAAATCCAATGCGGGCGAGCAAACCGTAATTGATTTTTTGATAATAATCCAGTTGAGTTCTACGAGCTCGAACGATGGAACCATCAGGCAAGTTGAATTTAGTGAACTGAACGTGCGACATCACATAATCACCATATCCACCTAGGTCGAGATAATTTCCTAATGTATTACCTCTTTTCCCAAAGTTAATACGCACATACGCTCCAACCTGGGCATTATAAAATATCATCCGTTGCTTTTTATATTGAACAGTATCGGGAAGCGTTTTGGATGCATTTTGTTTGAGCGAATAATCGTTTACGTTATACGAGATATCCAAACCAACTGCTAAGTGTTCAGCTAAACGATTTTTGTAACGATAACCAAAGCTAAACTGATCAAGATGAGGTTGCTTTACGGTCGCACCTGCGCTTCCTGGATCAATACAGAATCCATAACTCATAAACGGATGCCAGTAGTTTTTGAGGTTCGGACCGGATTTAGATTCGGTCGTATCAACTGCAGGATCCATTTTAAAAACTACATCTTGTGCAGCTAATTGATTCATGCCGGCAATAATAACAGCAAAAGAAAAAAGGAGTTTTTTCATTATTGGAATTGAATTTCAGACATATAGCCTTGGAAAGAGATACGAAGTTTAGTTCCAGTTGAATAGGCTTTAGTCTTGAACTGAACAGGGATTTTTTCGTGAACTTTTATAACTGTGTAAGAATCTAATCCACCCGAGGTATTAACGATACTATAGTAAAGAAGATAATCCATTCCTTCTGGATTTACGGTTGTGTACTTATCATCCACTTCAATTTGGATGTACTCGCCAGAATCTTCTGTTTCACTAGTTATATTAGCTTTTTTAGCAACAAAGGTTGGCGTTGCAACTATACTATTGAGAAAACGATCTGCCGAAAGAACACCATAGCCATGAGCATAATCAAAATAGGGGTAGAGACTAGCGCATTTTTGCAGTTCGTCAAATAGTTGCATGTTACTGAGCGAACGTTTGGCTTGCCATGCACATGCAGCGAAACCAGCAGCAAGCGGACTCGCGAATGAAGTTCCATCGGCATTGCTTTCACCATTTTCTTTCGCACAAAATGCACGGCCTTGAGCGCAAACATTAGGTTTTAGACGCATATCGCGTGTTGGTCCATAGGAACTAAATGAGATGTGATAATCGCAACAAGGTTCTACGCCTCCAATAGTTAAAACCGAATCGGCATCAGCAGGAGCAGCAATAATTCTCCAGTTGCTATCACCTTCGTTTCCAGCTGCGTTAACTACTAGCATTCCTTTTTTTGCTGCAAGATTAGCACCTCGAGTAATGAAAGTCGTTTTTCCATCCATTTGACGAGGGAAATAGCGTGAATCGGTATAGCCTAATGAGCTATTGATGATGTCTGCACCATTTTTATCAGCCCATTCGGCGGCAGCAACCCAATACTCTTCTTCAGCAAATGGTTCTTTACTACCAATTTCGGTACGAGCAAGGAGAAAATCAGCATCAGTTGCTAAGCCCGACCAGCGCCCCTTTAGTTTTCCAGCTATACACGACCAAACAGCCGTTCCATGCCATCCACCTTTCCAAACATTTTCTTCATTTTTGACAAAGTCCCAAGTTTTAAACACTCCGTTTCGACTCCGAATATGTTGAAATGCAGTGTGTTTGTCGGCACCCGAAAATCCTACATCAAAAATGGCGATTCGAATTCCTTTACCGGTTAATCCCTTTTCAGCAAGAAGATCAGCACCCATGCGTTTGATTTGGGTATTTAGGACTTCATCTTCATTTGAATCGGATTGTTGAAGATTTTGTTCTACCTCATCAATAGAAGCAAGCTGAATCTGCATTGGATCGGCTTCTTCGATCGTTTTTACATAGGAGAATGACCTAATCTTCTCGATTTGCTCATCATTCGCCATAATAACAGCTGCATTGAGCCAACGTGAGTGCATTTTGATACGTTCACAGTTTTGTCCGATTTGATTCAGATAGGATTGGGCAACAGGCAAATCGTACCAATCATAAATAGGTAGATTTTGTTGCTTTCGACGTTGAATTGTTGCCGGATCGAAGTAGGAGTATGGATCAAAATTCTGTTCCGGTTTATCAGCAAAGAAAACCCTGAATTTTCGGGCATTTTGAGAAAAACTGAAAGTTGGGAGCTGAATTAAAACCAGCAAAAGGAATATACTGGCTTTACTTATTCTATTTTTGTGTTTCATAAGCATAAAGGTCAAACCTACTCGAATTCGTTTGGATAGGCAACCATTTACAACAAAGCTACACTTAGATCGTTGTGTAAGAGATGAAAACACTTGAGTTTAGTACTAGTATTAACTGTGGAAGTTGTGTTAGAGCAGTGACTCCGACTTTGGATGCATTAGTAGGAGCAAACAATTGGAAAGTGAACACAGAAGATGCACGAAAAATATTGAGTGTTTATCTCGAAAATATGGATGCAGGGCAGATATGTGATGCATTGAAATCAATAGGTTATTCGGCCGAACCGCTTCAAGTTCAAGTATAGTATGTTAAATCGTTTGCTCCTTTTTCCCATTTTATTTCTGTACTTATTTAGTACGGTGGGAATTCGTATGCAAGCACATTATTGTCACGGAGAATTTAGTTCGGTTAGCTTAAATCCTTTTCATCAGTTAAGCTGTGCTTGTGAATCGGAAGTAGAAGAATCAAATTGTTGTACCGATGCGCAATTCCTATTGCAGGTTAAAGACAGTTATGCCAATTCAACCAGTGTAAGCATACCTAATTTACAAGCTTTTACACTTCTATCGGAATGCTATTCGTTAATAAATATAACTTCAACTAGTGATAAAGTTCAGTTGGTAGACAACCGTAAAGTTGATTTACCACCACCAGATACATTAGTTGGATATGGTCAATGGAGGATTTGAGCTTCTGATTGAAACATTGTTTTCTTTCATTAACTCAAACCTAAAAACCATGAAATCTCTTTTTCTTTCAGGCATTTTTGCCTTATTTATATTTCCTGTATTTGCTCAAACTACTTCTACCATTCTTGTAGCTGGTAATTGTGATATGTGTAAAAAGCGTATCGAATCGGCTGTCGATTTGAAAGGAGTGAAAAAAGCTAGCTGGGACGCGAAAACGAAAGTATTGACCGTTAACTACGATCCCAAGAAAATCACGCTCGATAAAATTATTGAAGAAATTTCACTTGCAGGACACGATTCTGAATGGCTCAAAGCTGATAGCGCCGCCTATGAGAAATTGCATAATTGCTGTCATTATGAGCGAATGGAACCAAGTATACCGGAGCCCAAAATGTTAGACTCTTACTGAATCAATATAGTATTCACTTCATTCAGAAAGATTCATGAAAACTCAGCTCATGTTGTTCCTCATGCTTTGTGCATTGGAAGGAACGTCACAAACAATTAACGGTCAAGTATTAGAAGAAAATGATGAAGGAATTACTCTTCCTTTAACTGGCGTGTCGGTTTATTGGTTAGGAACAAACATAGCGGTACAAAGCGACAGTTTAGGAAATTTCCAAATTGCTGATGAGCATCTACATTCGAAACTGATACTTTCATTTACTGGATACAGACCAGATACACTTACACTTACGGGATCTGAATTTGTTCGAGTAACCCTACATCAACGCACTCAATTAAGAACGCTGGAAATAGCTGGTAAACAATCATCAACCTATTTATCTAAGCTTGGTGCAATTAAAACAGAAGTCATAACAACTGCCGAGTTGTGTAAGGCTGCCTGTTGCAATTTATCGGAGAGTTTTGAGACGAATAATTCGATTGATGTAAGTACGACCGATGCCGTTACTGGAACGAAGAAGATTACCATGTTGGGCTTGTCGGGAATTTATACCCAAATAACTCAGGAGAATTTACCCGCTATGCGAGGATTGGCGAGTTCTTCGGGGTTGCAACAATTGCCCGGAACTTGGATTGAATCGATACAGATTAGCAAAGGTGTTGGTTCGGTAGCAAATGGGTTTGAATCGATTACCGGACAAATAAATCTGGAATTGAAGAAACCGTTTACCGATGAAACACTTCTGTTGAATGGGTATGTGAATCAAATGGGGCGAATGGAAGTGAATCTGAGTAAAGCAATTGCCTTGAATGAAAAATGGGGAACTGTGTTGTTGGTTCATGGAGATCAAATGAAAAAACCCATTGATCGAAACAAGGATAAGTTTATGGATGTGACGGACGGCAATCAGTGGAACATACTTAATAGATGGATGTATCGCAGTGGGAAGCAGTTATCGGGGCAATTCGGAATACAGGCTTTGGGTGATAATCGGAGAGCAGGTACAGCACATCAAGGAAACGAGTTTGATGTATTACACGATTGGCGCTTTAACAAGGATGTGCTTCGTTTCGATGCTTTTGGAAAGCTGGGATACATTTTTCAGGGAAGATCCCTAACGAGTATTGGTATTTTGGGGAATGCTCAGATGAATCAGCAAAGGACAATTTTGGGTAATCGTTGGTACGATGCAGATCAGCAGAGTGCTTATGGTAGCCTTATTTTTCAAAGCTTTATCGGAAATTCCAATCATACCTACCGAACGGGTTTCAATGTTCAATATGATTCGATGAAAGAGTATTTTACGGGTCAACCATTTGGTCGTAAAGAACTAGTCGCAGGCGCATTTTTCGAATACACCTGGAAATCGGGCATGTCGACTTTGGTAGCTGGAATTCGTGCAGATCATAATTTCTTATATGGAAACTTCGCCACACCGCGTTTGCATTATAAGTTAGCTTTCAGTGAGAAGACTGCTCTGCATGTGTCGGGTGGGCGAGGACAGCGAACAGCGACAATTTTGGATGAGAATATCTCGTATTTGGTGAGTTCACGTTTGTTGCTAGTTAAAGCAAATGCTGCAGCGCAAGGGAAAGGCTATGGTTTACTTCCCGAAATTGGATGGACAGGAGGAATAGGATTTAGTACGCAGTTTGAACTAGCCGGACAGGAGGGAAGTTTATCGGCAGATGCTTATATGACTTGGTTTGAGCGACAAGTTGTGGTGGATGCTGATTTCTCGCCACAACAATTGCGTATCTATAATTTGGATGGGAATTCTCAGTCAGTAAGCACACAAGTAGATTATAACCAAGCACTTGGAAAGCGTTTCGATTTGCGTCTCTCGTATAAGTTTACTCAAACCCAAACTCAGTATTTGAGTGGAACATTTCAACGACCATTTGTATCGCCACATAGAGCTTTGTTGAATTTGGCTTTTCATTCTCGAAAAGATAAATGGTTAGTTGATGCTACAGCCAATTTCATTGGAAGTAAGCGTTTGCCTTCAAGTGTTTTAAATCCGGTTGCTTATCAAGCTGATTCACATTCACCCGATTATGTGATGGTTCATGCTCAGGTGACACGTAATTTGAATCGTTGGGCTGTTTATGTAGGCGTTGAGAATTTGTTAGATGTGTATCAGCAAAATCAGATTATTTCGAGTGATGATCCTCATTCGAAATACTTTGATGCTTCTTATAGCTGGGGACCGGGTTTTGGGCGAATGGTTTATGCAGGTTTCCGCTATAAGATTATGAAGAGCTAAATGTTTGAACTAAACGTGAGCTTAGGGATTTAAGCCTTCGCCAAGGCTTCGGCATACGATAAGCTCCATGGGAACAAGCATGGAAAACCTGGGAATTACCTAAAAAAATAGCCGGAATCATTGCTAATTCCGGCTTTTAATTGCTCGGGTTGGGTTAAAGTGACTTAAGAAAAGCGAGCAATGCTTGTCGGTCGTTTGACGCGAGATTCTTAAATGCTTGGCGCGAGTTGTTGCCTTCTCCACCGTGCCAAAGAATGGCTTCGGTAAAGTTACGCGCTCGTCCGTCGTGTAGGAAATTTGTGTGCCCATTTACAACTCCCGTTAGGCCAATTCCCCAAAGTGGTGCAGTACGCCATTCTTTTCCATCGGCATCGAATTCGGGACGATTATCGGCAAGTTCTTCCCCCATATCGTGTAAAAGTAAATCGGTATAAGGAAAAATAACCTGATTGGAAACAGCTCTGAAAACTACATCGACACCTGTTCTTTGTTGAGGTGTATGGCAATTGGCACATCCAATTTGTGTAAATAGGGTTTTACCAAGTTGTACTTGCGGTTTTTCTACATCACGACGAGCTGGAACAGCTAATGTTTGAACATAAAATGCAACAGCATGTAAAGTACTATCACTGAGCTCAACGTGTGTATTTCCGGCATTTTGTTGAGGTTGTCCATACACACTTTCCAACGTGAAAATGGTATTGGTAATGCCCATGTCTTCTACATAAGCACCTGCGCTTTGTTGGATTACACTCGGTTGTCCAGCTTTCCAACCAAATCGTCCTAATGAGAAGCGATTTTTTTGCACTTCCCAAACACGGTTAGCTTTACCCGAAATACCGTCGTTGTTAGCATCAAGCGCATCTTCATGTGCTAAAATGCTACTTTCAGGAATAGCTTCTAACAAACCAAGTCCGAATACTGGTGAGGCAAGTCGGGGAGATAGCATCACATCTGAAGGTAAAGTAGAGTAGGTATTATTCAGTTCTATAACAGGTTGGCGTAATTCATACGTTTCGCCATCAGCAAATGATCCATGTAAATATTCATAGGAATAGTTCACATCACCTTCTTTGGCCACACCGTAAATAGAGCGTGGTTGAAATTGTCCGCCATAACCTGGAACACCAAGTGGACCGCCATGTTCGTTAGTTCCGGGAACGCTTATACGAATTAACAAAGAAGCCAGCGATTCGCCAGCCTCAGGTGCTTTTCCACGACCATCGGCAATGTGGCAGCTTCCACAAGAAACGTTGTTATAAACCGGACCAAGTCCACCTAAATCTACTTGCGAACCGCTCACGAAAGTTGCTTCAAATCCAATATCGCCAATTTCATGAACACGGCTTTGGCTAGCATTTAAGACAGGAAATGCAGAACTAAAAGCACCTGCACCAGAAATAAAAGCGGTTTGATTTCCACCGGCATAATACTCATTGTGTGATGTTTCAGGGAAATCTTCTTTGCTGGTACACGAAGCAAAAGAGCCAAGTAGCAACAGGGTAAAGAAAGGAACTGAATGAACTTTAACGCGAATCATGATTATTCTTTGATGTGTTGCTGAATAAGCGGTAACAATTGTGTTTCGAGCGTTTCTTTGAGTGTTTCAATACGAGTGATAGCTTGCTGAACTAAAGTTCCTTGTGTACTAATTGCTAGTCCGAATGGATCAGAAATAGCTTCTAATGCAGCAATTGCTTGATCAATGTCTTGTTTGATTCTAGCATCAAGAGAAAGGTTATACAAACGCACGTAGTCTTTAATTCCCTGACCACTTGTTTTGTAGGAGCCATAGTAAATGTTTTTCACACTCTTCATATTGGAAATGAAGTCCTTAAGCGAGTTTTGTGCATAAGGAGATTCTTCCAAACTAGGATCTTGCGCAGCAAAAGGTTCGGAGATTTTACCTCCAGCAACTTCTTCACAAATGCCAATCATAGCATTGACAACTTCCTCGAAAGCTGCAAGCTGGGTGGGGTATTCGTCGCTTCCAGAACCAGCATTAACGAATTTACTTAAGTAGCTATCAGAGCTTGATGAATTCCAACGACCAGAAACTTGCGAGCAAAGGATTTGTAAATTGTCAGCAAGGGCTTTAAGGAAGCTAAGTTCGCGGTCGGTAAATTGAGCTGCTGTTTTATCGCCATTCAATCCAAATAACAAGTATTCAACAGGATGGAAGCCTTTCAAAGCATCTTGAAGTTCGTCGATGTATTGTGGAGTAAATTCAACCGAAGAAGCTAAAATGCTATCTAGATCAATGTGATTAACAGGCCAAGTATCAATTCTTGGGTCGATATTTTCAGAAGCTACCGGACCAAAAAGGAAACCTTCGGATTGTTCCCAGGCTGAACGAACATTTCTCCAGCTATTTCGACATTCAGTTAGATTAGCATCTGTTGTTGAGGTTTGAAGCTCGGTAATTTCAGTATTAAGCGTATTGGCTTGGGTTTGCATATCAGCATAAGTGGCAGCAATAACGTGCTGACTGATATCCGAAAGAATCACTTTTCGAGAAGCAAATGTGTCGGAAAGTTCGGGCGTATCGTCTTTTTTATTGCAAGCAACGAGTGCGAGTACAGTTAATGAGGTGAGGAGGAATTTATTAGGTAACAACATGTTCGGGTTGGGTTGGGTGAACAAATCAGGAAATATCAATTAAGAGAGAAGTTCCATCATCCGATAATTTGACTGGATAATGTTTCAAGGGTTCAGTAGCTGGAGCTTTAGTAACAGCACCTTCGAGTGAAAATGTGCTTCCATGACTTGGACAATAAATCTGCGTATCGGAAACAGAAATAGGCTCGTTACGATGCGAACATTGGAGAAGAGTTGCTCGGAATTGTCCGGTTTGAAATTGATGAACAAATACATCAAACTCTAAATCTGGTGTTCTAACAAGAAGGCGTTTACCTTCACCAAAAGCTGTTAAATCAACTTTAAGTAAATTGTTAACTGGCTTTACCTTAACAAGTGGATATGAGGCACATCCGCTGTGCGTTAGTAGTGATACTCCAATTAAGGAACAGGCACCTAGTCGAGCAGTTTTTCCGATGAAATTTCTCCGGTTCATGTTTAGAAAGAATATCCAGCTCCAATATTTAGGAAGCCATTACTGTTGAAATACGGTAAAGCAGAAGGGTATGGAGTGAGGATCAAAGCTGGATTGGGTGTGCCAGTCATTCGATGTACATAATCCACTTTAACTACTACTCCACGAACAGGTGTGTAAGTGATTCCAGTGATAAAGAATTGTTTGTTTTGCTCCGGATTATGAATGCCATTAAATGGAACTTCTGCATTCAAATCCATTGCTTCTGCACGGGCAAATAGAACTAGGCTACGTTCGGTGTTCGGTTTAAAAGCTTTGAGGATGTTGTATCCAATTTCAGCATAAGCGCCCCACATTTTTCCAGGAGTATTATTGGAGTATGCACGATTGATCGAAGCAGCATCTTTAATCGTACTGAGCGTTCCTAGAACTTTAAATTCGAAACCACTCTGACTTTGATATTGAACATTAGCTTCAGTAAGGAAAACAGGAGTTCCAAATGGTCTTGAATCTAATTGTAGACTATCTGCTACACGCTTTACTAATCCAGCACTTCCTCCGTAATAAGCAGAGGCTTGAAAACGAAATCCTTGACGGTAGTATAGTAGTGCTCCAGTTACAGCTAGATTGCCTGCTGTAGCATTGTTTCCTTCAAATCGACCTTCTCTAATACCTTCACCATTACCAAAACCTTGAGAATTAAGTCCATTCATGATTCCAGCGGAATAGTTCAACCCGGGAATTCTGCGGCTACGACCGTAAAGACTAACACCGAGTTCACGCCAAGTGGAAGGAATAAGAAGACGTTCAACGAATGGACGATCATTTCCGTTGAAGATAGTAGGTAAGTGGTTTTCGTTTACTAGGCCAATACGTGGGATGAATAATCCAGCCGTTAAGTAAATGTCGTTATTGATGCCAAATTTCAGGAACATCTGTTCCATGCTGATTTCTCCTGAGGGACTTCCTCCAACAACTTTAGCATCTTCTAATTCCATTTCCGAGAAAAAGGCGATACGCTTATTGAACTTATGTCCGAAGAAAAGTACGTTTCGAGTAAGACTTGCTTTTGCTGTTTGATAGCGAGTATCGTATTCGGCTTTGAATTGTCCATAGCCCGAAATAACTGTTGGATTGGTGCTAGGAGTTAAACCTGCATGTAATGAATCCTCACGGGTGATAATTTGTGCACTGGCTCCTAATGAGCAAAGTGCCAAGAGTAAACTTGATATGCGTTTCATGAGAAGAATAATGTGTTAGCGTTTAGGTGGGGCAAATATATAAAATGAGTCTATTTAGATTTGGTCTAAATAAGAATAGAATGAAAATAAATAAAAAAAATCCTGTTGATAAACGTGCATTTGTTTATCAATCAGGATTTTAAAAGGAGTAAAAAATATCAGGGCTCTTCGAATAAACGCATTTGTGGTTCATCTCCTTCTAGGTCGATGATCACATTGGGTTTATCACTTGGTGTTTGTTCTGAATCGGAATCTTCATGCTCTATTTCTTCCACTTCTTCTAATTCGGGTTCAGGCAAAGACTCCAATGCAATGATTTTTTTAGGCTCATGCGTCGATAAACGTTTGCCTTTGGCTTTTAGACCTTTGACTGCAATAAATTCTTCAAGCAGGATTTCCTGGGCATTCCGTTCGAATTTCCCCATTTTACCGAACTCAAGTTGAACACGCGGAAATGTATCGGTTGAGACAAATTCCAAACGTGAATTAGGGTGTTCGCTGATGAAGGTTGTCTTTTTATCGGTAGTCTCAATTAAGAAACGCTTCACCATGTATTCCTTGCTTTCACCATCATAATAAATGGCAGAAACAGGTTGACGCTGATCAAAAAAGCCTAATTGAATCAAGTCTTCATCAAAGTGTGTACTTGGATCTGGTTCATACAACTTATATGTACCACTTTGCATCAAAGCCAAAATCTTATCACCTGCAGCAAACGAACCGAGTAAATCGCCACGACCATCTGTATTTAAACGTTTCACGGCATCATCCCACCAAATTTGTCTTGCACTTAAAGTCGATTGACCTTTCTCTTTTAAGATGATCTTACGGATAGGAATTTTGGTCATGATATTCCCACCAGCACCACGTCCTTTAATTGCCAAGGTGCCAAAGTCGAACTCAAACACGGTCTTTTTCAGCTTCGGACGAGGTTTTAGGAAAATCTGAAGCGTTTCAACTTCCCCATTCGGGTTTGCACTCAAATAAACCACACGACTGCCTTTGGTACCTTTGGTCATGTCGTATTCCTTATCACGAATAACACCGCTAATAGCAAAGCGTTTTACGTAATATGGACCCGTTTTTCCGTCCTGATAAACCACATTATACGTAGTTCGATCATCGTTTTTACGGAATACATTCACGTGCAAAATATCCTTTCCAACAAAAGCTTTATCGCTGATTTTGGAGATGATCATTTTACCATCGGCACGCATCACAACAATATCGTCGATGTCGGAACACTCGCATACGTATTCATCCTTCTTAATTCCGTATCCAGCAAAGCCTTCCTCTCGGTTTACATACAACTTCTCGTTGTTGATTACCACTTTCGAAGCCTCAATGGTATCGAACATCCGGATTTCGGTTTTGCGTTCTCTTCCAGTTCCGTATTTCTTCTTCAGATTCTGATACCAAGCAATTGCATAATCGGTGAGGTTAGCTAGATGATGCTCGCAATTCGCGATTTTATCCTCTAATCCTTTTATGTACTCATCTGCCTTAAAAGCATCGAACTTAGAGATACGTTTGATTCGGATTTCGGTCAATCGAACAATATCCTCATGTGTCACATCCCGACGAAGTTTCTTGCGGAAAGGCTTTAATCCTTTGTCGATGGCTTCAATTACCGCTTCCCATGTTTCGCATTCCTCAATGTCGCGGTAGATGCGTTCTTCGATGAAGATTTTTTCCAACGAACTGAACTGCCATTGCTCCTCGAGTTCAGATTTCTCAATCTCTAATTCTCGACGAAGTAAATCAACCGTGTTTTCAACCGAAAGGCGTAAAATCTCCGATACACCGACAAAACGAGGCTTGTCATTTTCAATGATTACCGCATTTGGCGAAACCGATATTTCACACGAAGTGATGGCATAAAGTGCATCGATAGTTTTATCCGGAGAAATTCCCGGTGGTAGATGGACTAGAATTTCAACTACATCGGAAGTATTATCCTCAATCTTCTTGATTTTGATTTTTTCCTTGTCGTTGGCAGCAAGTATCGAATCAATCAAAGAACCGGTTGTTGTTCCAAATGGAAGATCGGTTATGACCAGTGTGTTCTTATCGAGCTGTGATATTTTAGCTCGAATACGAACCTTTCCGCCACGCGCACCATCGTTGTATTTGGTAAAATCGGCCATTCCACCCGTCACAAAATCAGGATAGATTTCGAAAGGCTTTTTCTTGAGCACCGAAATGCTTGCATCGATTAGCTCGATAAAGTTATGGGGCAGAATTTTACAGGCTAAACCAACCGCGATACCTTCAACACCTTGAGCAAGTAGTAAAGGGAATTTTACGGGTAAAGTGATGGGTTCTTTATTACGCCCATCGTAACTTAATTGCCAGTGAGTGGTTTTCGCGTTGAAAAGGATTTCACCAGCTAGTTTCGACAAACGAGCCTCGATATAACGAGGTGCAGCTGCCGAGTCGCCCGTGTAAATATTTCCCCAGTTTCCCTGACAATCAATCAATAAATCCTTTTGTCCTAACTGAACCAATGCATCCCCAATTGAAGCGTCTCCATGCGGGTGATACTTCATGGTATGACCAATCACGTTAGCCACTTTGTTGTAGCGACCATCGTCGAGCTCCTTCATTGCATGGAGGATTCGTCGCTGCACGGGTTTTAAACCGTCTTCAATGTATGGAACAGCACGCTCAAGAATAACATAGGAAGCGTAATCGAGGAACCAATTCTCATACATGCCTGAGACATGCGTGATACGTTCCTCTGAACCACCGTTTTCGGGCGATTCGAGCTGTTCGTTTAAGTCTTCTGGTGTTTCTTCGGCCATGGGTGGCAAAAATAGAAAACAAGCTAGCTTTTTTACCTAGTGTTTGGGTATGAGTTGTTAACAATGGCGGTGATTTACGCTATATTTCGTCCGAATTCCATATCGACACTCCATGACATTCAACCAGCAATCAAGAAACCCACTTCTTTTCTTCAATCTATTGATGGTCGTGTGTTTTTTGCTGATTTCCAATTATTTGTCGGCCCAAATTGAACAAGTCGAAAAATTTGGTTCGAATCCGGGTGAATTGCGGTGTTATATCTATAAACCTAAGACGCTTCTAAATTCCGATGCACCCTTGTTAATGGTCTTGCATGGATGTAGTCAAACGGCTGAGGAAGTGTCTAATCAATCGGGATGGAACAAATTAGCCGATTCATTGGGAATGTTGGTCGTTTACCCACAGCAGCATTTGATGAATAATCCTTCGCGTTGCTTTAACTGGTTTAGGAAAGAAGATATTACTCGAGGCGGAGGTGAAGTAGAATCGTTACATCAAATGATTCAATACTGTATGGCGCATTATCCAATCGACAACAAACGTGTTTTTGTATTTGGATTATCAGCAGGAGCGGTCATGGGAACCATTCTTATGGCAGCTTATCCAGAAGAAATCACAGCAGGTTGTTCTTTAGCTGGACCAGCCATTGGAACTTGGGAAGGGAGTTTATCACAGATGAAAGATTTATACGATACTGATGAATATGTTCCCCAATCTCAACTCGAGAAACTTCGCGCGTGTTACCCAGGTTATACAGGAACGTATCCATTGCTACTAACTGTCCAGGGAAGCAATGATGTATTAGTTACTATTGAGGATCAAACGAAGCAAATTACTCAGTGGACAGCTGCAAATGGATCGGATGCAGTTCCCGATAAAATAGAATTGATAAATAATGATCCGAATGTGGAACGCAGTGTTTACACCAATTCACAAGGAAGAACGGTGGTGATTGCCTATCAGATTTCAGGTATGGGACATGTTTTACCAATAAATACAGGTAATCGAATTGATGAAGGTGGGAAAACTGGATTGTTTTCAAAAGAATTGAATTTTCACCTTCCTTATTGGGTTATGCGGGAGTTTGGTATGGTTAAATGATGTGCTGGTGTGCTAATGTGCTGGTGTGCTGATGGTTTGTCGGAGGATGGAGCAGTTCGTTCTGTTTGATAGAGTGGTTGAATGATTTGAAAATTTGCTTGCCCGCCAAACAGGCGGGAAAATTTGAAAATGGGGATTACGTTAGGTTGGAAGTTAACGTTCTGGTTTTTAGATCTGTTTTTTTAATGATTTGAAGATTTGCCCTTCGACAAGCTCAGGGGACAAATTGCTAATCTACCTGCAAATTCAAGCATCAGCAGAATCCTGAATTAGCACACCAGCACATTAGCACATCAGCACATCAGATTGATATGCTCCTTCATTTTTCTCCTTAGATGTCAAGGATGTTTCGAATTGTGTATTTTGCGGTGTTAAATTGACACTAATATCATTTCATGGGACCACGTACTGAGAACAGAAAACTTTCATTCCGCCAGATTTGGAATATGAGTTTTGGCTTTTTAGGGATTCAATTTGGATTTGCACTTCAGAATGGGAATGCTTCTTCAATCCTTCAAAATTTTGGAGCACATGTGGAAGAACTTTCTTGGTTTTGGCTAGTGGCGCCCTTTACAGGAATGATTGTACAACCTATCATTGGACATTATAGCGATCGTACTTGGAACAGATTAGGTAGAAGGAAACCTTACTTTTTAGTCGGTACGTTAATTTGTTGTTGTGCGCTTTTATTGTTGCCTAACTCGGGTGTGTTTTTCGTCGGCAAAATGGCGCTGTTTATTGGAGCGATGTTTTTGATGTTGATGGATGCGAGTATTAATGTGGCAATGGAGCCATTCCGTGCATTAGTGGCAGATAATTTACCAGATAACCAACGTACACTTGGATTTTCTATACAGACCTTTCTCATTGGAGTTGGAGCAGTGGTGGGTTCTTGGTTACCCTGGATTTTAAAGAATTGGTTTGATGTTTCTGCTTCGGCTCCTGCTGGACAAGTGGCTGATAACGTGATTTATTCCTTCTACTTTGGAGCTGCAGTATTCTTGTTTGCCATTTTGGTGACGATCATTCGCACGAAAGAATATCCACCAGCAGAGTATGCCGAAATTCATGGAGAATCAGAAGTAGAAAAAGCGGGTTTAAATCAAATATTTAAAGATTTCGCTAAAATGCCCAAAACCATGCGTCAGTTGGGCTTGGTGCAATTTTTTAGCTGGTTTGCATTGTTCAGCATGTGGGTATTTACTACACCTGCTATTGCACAGCATATTTACCATTTACCAATTGAAGACACTTCTTCCGATCAATTTAGAGATGCCGGATCTTGGGTAGGAATTATTTTCGGAGTTTACAATCTGGTTTCAGCATTATATGCGCTTTTACTACCCTCTATTGCAGCGCGTTTTGGGCGAAGAAATACACACGCATTTTCACTTGTTTGTGGTGGATTAGGCTTGATTTCTATGTATTTCGCTCCTAATAAAGAATTCTTGATTTTCTCCATGATTGGAGTTGGTTTAGCATGGGCCAGTATTTTAGCTATGCCGTATGCCATTTTAGCGGGATCAATTCCAGCTGGGAAAATGGGCGTTTATATGGGAATATTTAACTTTTTCATCACCATTCCACAGATTGTAAATGGAATTTTTGGTGGTCCAATTGTGAAGCATTTTTACAATTCCGAAGCAATTTATGCCATCATCTTAGCGGGCATATTTATGATACTCGGGGCAATTAGCTCATTTTACGTGCAGGATGCTACCACCATTAATATGAATGATAAACGATAATTCCAATTGCAGAATAGCTTGAATTTGCTAAACATACAATTGGAATTAATAGCTGAAATACTTAATTAAAAAAGTATTTGAAGTGTTTATTGGAGAATAATAGATTCTACCCAATTTATCGATTTAGCATGATTACTGAATCGAATAAAGTAAAGTCCCACAGGAACTTTCTCCAAATTAATCCTACCATTTAAGTTAGAATTCACATCTTTTAGAATCGATTGGCCAACAGAATTGTAAACTTCAAGTGTTAATCCATCTGTTAGGTTAGAATCTTGATTCAAATGATAAAATATGCCTCCTTGTGCAGGATTTGGAAAGCAGATGGCTTTGTCTTTATTGAAATTTAGTACATTGATTCCAGCTGTTAAATCTGTGTTTATCCAACTACTACCAATCAAAATTGAAGAAACGGTTGTACATCCATTTTCTACTTGATCAAATTGTAATGTGTTTCCACTAACAGAATATACGATACTAAATGTGTCTTGAGGACAAGGAAGTCCAAGATATGTTTCAGAAGTATCTACAAATCTAAAATGTGAATTATCATCTTGGTACCAAAGCCCTTTTGCGATAGTTTGCCCCGATCCTTCAAAATAGACAAATTGAAATTCATCATTTGAAAGGAATTTCATGTAAACCGAATCAACAAAAAAGTTGGATTGAAGTACCGTTTGAAATGTGCCAGAAGATCTCCACTCTGAATTTAGTAAGGCTTGAGCCTGAGTGTTTTCGACAAGGAAAAATAAATTAAGTGCAAAGAATAATGTGAGTTTTAGTGGTGATTGTTTGAGGAATTTCATGAATGGATAAGTTTTTTACTATTCGTGGCAAATTTAGAATAGTTTTTATCAATGAAGAATCCCAATTAATCTTCCTGCATCGAAATAGCTTCTGCAATGCGAATGAGTTCCTGAGAAGTCTTCCAATTGCGTGTGGTAGCTTTAACTTTCAGTTTAGTTTCTAAGAAATTGTTGGAGAGTTTCGTATTTCCGTAATTATTCGGACAATAGAGAAATACTGCTTTATCGATGAGTTGAAAACGGTCGTTTTGATAATCAAATTCGTCCATTTTTGCCACACGCTCTGTTTCTGGAATGGCTGATAGAAAAGTCACATGTAAGTGATTGACTTCTTTTTCCGAATCATTCACAAAGGGATTTTGATTGAGCATTTGCTTGAACTGATCAAATTCGAATACCATTACTGGAACATCAAATCCAAAAATTTCAGAGATATTATTTTGAATGTTTACTTGCAAATAATCAACATCAGCATCATCGGTTTGAAAAACTACATTACCACTTTGAATGTATGTTTGGATGCGCTGAAATCCCATGCCCGAGTATAATTCCCGGAGAGATTCCATTTTTATCATTTTTTGTCCACTTACGTTGATACCACGCAAAATTGAAATATATGTTTTCATCAATTTCTCTTTGATAATCTGAATGTGAATTATTTATTTGGTAAAGCTATCTTAATCTTCGAAGAATCAAATCATTTCTTTAAGAATGCAAATCCATTGAATAACATTGTTCAAATTCAATCACCTGAAACGGTCATTCTGATTATTTATTTTTACTTTATTTGTCCAATCAGTACTAAATCAAACCCTTTCCAATTCATTTCTTAACACATAGCTACATGAATAAACAATTACTTTTTATTGCCACATGCATCATTACACCTGGGCTAGCACTTGCTCAATGGAATACTGTAGCATCGATGTCAACTTCAAGAGCAGGTCATGCCATGACTGCTTATGGAGAAGGACATGTATTAGCAGCTGGAGGTTGGGATTACACAACAAACCTCAAATCTGCCGAATATTATGATGCAAGTTCAAATTCTTGGACTTCAACACCTGATATGGCTAGTGAGCATTACAATGGTGCTGCTGTAACGTTGAATTCGGGTAAAGTACTTGTAATTGCTGGTTTCACAGGAGCATTTAATACCGAAGCGTGTGATCTATATGATCCAACTATGAATATGTGGGCTGCAACTGGCGAATTAACTCAAGGTCGTTCTTATTTTACAGCAACCAAATTGCAAAATGGAAAAGTATTAGTGGTAGGAGGTTTTGATGGAACGAATAATCTTTCTTCTTGTGAACTTTATGATCCTACAACAGAAGAATGGACAACCATTGCTTCATTAACAACAGGACGTTCTTATCATACTGCTACTTTGTTGAGTTCGGGGCAAGTATTAATTGCCGGAGGATTTAACCCAAATGCAGGATTTCAATTGAATTCCACTGAATTATTTGATCCAACAAATGATACTTGGTCACCTGGTCCTAACATGAGTATTGGTAGGGATTTTCATGCTGCTTCAATTTTAGCAAACGGAAAAGTATTAGTAACAGGAGGACGTTATTTTAATGGATCTATCAACTTCGCCTATAATGGTTTAACCGACACTGAATTGTACGATCCTACCACAAATTCTTGGTCAGCAGCATCAGCACTACCAGTTGGTTTAAGTTACCATCAACAAGTTACCTTGGGCGACGGAAATGTATTGGTAATTGCAGGTGTAGATAGTTCTAACTACTCAACTGGCAGCGGATTTACCACATTTGCTTCCTCTACTTATTTATATCATAGTACCATGGATATGTGGGTAGCCGCTTCCATGAATCATGATTCTCGTTATGAACATGCAGCTGTAGTTATGTCGGATGGAAATGCATTGGTAACAGGAGGTTTCGATGCTTCTTCAGAGATTTATGGAACAATAGCTGGGATAGAAATAGCTACAACAAAACCGGTAATGAACATGTATCCCAATCCGGGTAAAGGTTTGATTCGTTTGGATTTAGAAAAGGCTGATCAAACTATTCGTGTATTTGATAGTATGGGTAAACTGGTAAATATCCCAATGGAGAAAACTGCCAATGGTTTTATACTTCAAACAGCTGGAATTCAGGCAGGATGTTATATCGTTCTTGCTGGTTCAGAAAAACAAACATTGGTTGTTTTAAACTGATATTTAATTAAATAATAAAACGCTCCATGGTTCATTCGATGGGGCGTTTTTTTATTTAAACAAGTATTTGAAAATGTGTGAATTCTGTACAAAATGATAGTATAACTATAACAGATTAAATGAAATGATTCATTAATTTCGGTTAGTGAAGGAATGGCTGAAAAAATACATTTGCCATCGAACGAAGCTGTTTGTTGTTGGAGTAATTCTGATTTTAACAGGATTAATGATTCATTTATTGATAATCAACAGCATTCGAAATAAGTTATCTCTCTTAGTTTGGAAAAGTAGTGCTGGCAAATACGAATTAAATTTAGCTGAAATTAAAATCAATTATTTAAGTCGTTCTATTTTCCTGAATCATGTTGAATGCTTCCCAAAACAAGGATTGAAAACTAAAGGTGATTTAATTTATTCTCGATTCTCAAGTATTGAATTAGCTCATATTGATTTATGGGATCTAACATTTCACGATAAAATTAAAATCAATGAGATTAATTTTAACCATCCATTGATTGTCTATTTTAAGGCTGATTCGATTGAACATAATCCAATTAAAAAGCCCGATGAAAAGCTATCAATTCCTTATTCTGTTGAGGTTGGGGGAATTTCATTTTCTTCCTTCCCATTTTATTGGATGGAGAACAAACAAAATCCACGACTCATTCTGATTTCACAAGGATCAACTTTAGCCATACATGATTTTAAATTGGAACAATTAGGCTTGAATAATCAATTGGATGTATCAGTTGGACCAACAACATTGAAAATCCCAAGTTTTAGCTTTCCTCAAGTGAATAAATTATATCGTATTGTTGGAAATAACTTAGCATATGAGGGAATCGATTCAACATTATCAATTGAAGCAATCCATTTAATTCCACTATATAATACAAAAGATTTTGCCGATTCAGCTAGAATGCAAATTACCCGTATGGATATACGAAGCTTTGAATGGATAGTCAATGGTTTTAGTTTAAATACACTTTTCCAAGAACAAGAATTACGAATTAAAACACTGAAAATTAGAAACGCTAAAATAGATGCATATCGGAATAATCAGTTTGCTGGAGCCATTCGATATTGCGCTTCAATGCAGGATTTGATACGTCAAATACCTTTTAAACTTCGAGTGGATACAATTCAAGCAGATTCTATTTTTGTGCGGTTTCGTGTACTCGCACCTAAAAGTCGTTTACCTGGTTCTATCTTTCTTACTCAAATGAATGTGAGGGCACTAGGGATTTATACAATAAATCAGCAGCAAGTATTACAGCCATTCAAGATTGATATGAGTGGATTGGTAATGAATCAAGGTAAATTGAAAATTCAATTCGAATTTCCGTTCGATTCAAGTCAAAATGTATTTTATTGTAAAGGCTCACTTGGCAAGATGCCCTTTGTTTCATTTAATACTTTGTTAGAAAATTCAAAAGGCATCCGGATAAAAGCTGGAATCATTGATTCTGTCTCTTTTTGGTTTAAGGCAGATGAAAAATACTCCAATGGTAAAATGAATTTTCAATATCACAATTTATCAATTGAGAATTTAAAAGTAAATCCCAAAGAATCGTTGATGCATCTTCGATTGCGTTCCTTATTACTTAATAATTTTATTGCTATAGCTGAAAACCCAAGTAATTCTAATCAATTACGAATTAGTCCAATTTATGCTAAACGTGACACCAGTCGATATTTTTTACATTACGCAAGCCAATCGATAATGAGTGGAATTATTCATTCATTAATCGGTGAGAAGAAAATGAAATTGCAAAAGCAACTACTTAAATAATTCAACTAAGAGAATTATGTAAGTGATTCAGTTTTTTATGTAACAAATAGATTCTATAGTCTTCTCAATTTTGTCCTAACGTTAAGCAGATCAGTTAATTTTTTGATTAATCAGATTTCGAAGCTTAATTCATTTAGTACAGATATCATGAAAAAGATTTTATTATTCTTGGGGATTTGTTGCTCATTTTCAATTGTTTCTGCGCAGGATAGCACTAAAACAAACGTGACCATTAATACCAATTCAAGCACAACAACTAATAATTTACCCACAGATAATCGGGAAAAGTATCAGTTTGGTTTAAAGGCGGGAATGTGTATTGCAGATGTATTTGCTGGACAGGGATCTCAATTTCATGCTGAATCGAAATATGCTTTAACGGCAGGTGCTATGGTACATTTTCCAATTACCAAATATTTTGGTTTTCAGCCTGAAATATCGGTTTCACAAAAGGGTTTTAAAGGATCAGGTGAATTATTAGCGAGTTCTTACAATTTTACTCGAACATCATTCATTATGGATATTCCCTTGCAGATGGTTTTCAAACCAACAGAATTCATCTCATTATTAACTGGTTTCCAATACTCGTATTTAATTAAACAGCGAAATGAATTTACTACTTCATTTTCTAGTTATTCGCAAGAGCAAGTTTTTAGAAATGAAACATTAAGAAGGAGCAATGCTGGTTTTATTTGTGGTGCAGATATCAACTTGAAACACATGGTTTTGGGTGCGCGAGCAAGCTGGGATTTCTTTCGTAACACAACCGATGATTCATCATTAACGCCTCGTTATAAAAACGTTTGTTTTCTTGGAACTGTTGGTTATAAATTTTATACGGATTAAAAAAAGCAATTTTCCTAACCCGATCAGAATACCAGAATCATGAGCACTAAGTCTTTTGATTTTGGTTTTTTTATTGGAAGTATAGGATATAAAGAAACCCAGTTTTTAGGCTGGGTTTGGGTGTGCGAGTTTTTGGTTGAATGTTAGTGCTTATGCTTAGTTTGCTTTTTCAAATATGAGTAGATCTGTTCCTCCATTTCCTCCACTTACATCTTGCAGTCTTAATTTAGTTTTAGTTTGTTCTATGATATGCCAATCATCGTTTAGTTCATCAAAAGGTGAAACTGATCCGAAATTCAACAGGAATTTATTCATGCTATCATCTGTACCGCTAGAATATGTACCAGATATAGTTGCGCCATTATGAGTCGTAGTTACAGTGCCATTGCTGAATGCAAAAGTCTTTCCTGTAAAGTGATACAATTCGTCTGATCCCGAATCATTAAACAAAGTAATTATCCAATTCCCTTGTTGTACATTATTTAATACTTGTGAAGGGACGGATTGATCGTTGGAAGAATTATCATCTCGTTTACATGCTGTTTGTGTTGTAACAATTAAGCACATCAATAAAAATAGAGTAAGTGAATTTCTCATGCGATTCGATTTTAGATTTGAACAAGTTGTTCATTTATAAGAATATCGGGTAGATTTCTTGAATAATGAACTAGTCAAAGTTCTATCGAATGCCAGTATTTTGGGTCCCACATTTTACCCACTGAGAACTAAAATATTCCCATTCAGCAGAAGTATAATTTGCTGAAGGCTTAATTTCAAAAAAAAATCTGCTATCAAAGTAGACCTCTGAAAGCAGATTTTAAAAAATAGAATTATTTGTATTAGGCTTTTTCGACTTGAACCTTGAAATTATTCAAAATAGCTTGCCACCCCGATCTTTGTAATTCTAATGAGTTTACGGATTCTGGGTCAAATGTTTCGGTTAGTTCAACCAAGCCATCTTTTTCTTTAAAGTCAATTTGAACAGTTCGTCCATCACCTAAAATATAGGAAATATGATGAAGTGTATTTACCGATGTGTATGTTCCGCAGAAGTCGAACTGCATGGAACCATCCTTTGCTGCCATTGTGAAGTTAAATTCTCCACCTTCACGTAAGTCATTTTTTGCCGCCGGACAACACCAATCATCCGAAGCAAAATTCCAAAGCATGACTTTTTCAGGATCAGTCCAGAATTGCCATACTTTTTGAATAGAACTGTTTATTTGTACTTGAACAGTGATAGGGTTCATATCGAAATTAAGAGTTGGGTTTAGGATGATAAATATATGAGTCTTGTTTTAATTTTTGTTAAGAAAATTCATGAAGGACTACAAAAATCTAACACGCAAATAAAGATATGATCCGTCAAAATTGGAATTTTAATCAAAGACTTTAATTAAAACATTTCCAACTTTCTGTCCAGTTTCTACATATTTATAGGCATTCACAATTTCATCCAGTGAAAAAGTTCGATCAATAACTGGCTTGAACTTTCCTGTCTCAATCAATTCTCTAAAGAATTCAACATCTTGATTATTAATGGTAGGAAGTGGGAAGAGTACACGTTTCCCTTTTTTTATTTTAGATAAAAGCGCCAACCAAATATTTTGACCGTTTTTACCTAATTCGGTGGATATATAAACTCCGTCTTTAGTAAGTACTGGTTTACATTTCCCAAAGGAAGTTTTGCCAACAGCGTCGAAAACAAAATCAAATTGGACTCCAAGTGTTGTATAGTCGGTTGTTTTATAATCGATCACTTGAATCGCACCTAATTTTTTCACTATTTCTATGTTCTCAGCACCACAAACAGCTATAACCTTAGCATTCAAATAACTAAGTAGTTGAACAGCAGCAGAGCCAATTGCTCCTGATGCACCATAAACTAAAACCTGTTGTCCGGGTTTTACTTTTGCAGCCAGAATATCACACCAAGCATAATGTCCTCCTTCCAAAGTTGGTGCTGCTTCAGCGAATGATATTGATTCTGGAATTAATGCTAGTGTACTATTAGCGCTCATACTCATAAATTCAGCATGTGTACCAAACTTTTGATCGTTATATCCAAATACTCGATCGCCTATTTTAAACTTTGTTACAAGAGAGCCAATAGAGACTATTTGTCCGGAGAATTCATTTCCTAATATTTGTTGCTTGGGTTTTAAAAGGCCACTAAAAAATCGGGATATAAAATATTCAGCACTTCGAAAACCACAATCAGTACGATTTACAGTTGAATAATGAACACGAATTAATACTTCATCTTCACCTATTTCTGGTATAGGTACATCTTGAATGGTAACAACTTCGGGCGGACCGTATACTTTATGAATGGCAGCTTTCATATGTTTGAATTTTATTTTTTGATTCTTAATTAGTCAGATTAGTATTTCTGATAGAATACTTTAATTGGAATAAAAAGCGGTGTTTTTTTTCTTAGTGAAATGACTTAAGATAAAAAGAAAGCCAGTTAAAATAAATGGTCCATTTATTACTAGTATCACTGATAAACTAGTAAGTATTGAATGATTAAGAGTGTAATTGTGCTGGTAAATGAATGGAGCTAAACCAAGTCCTAGAGTAGCAAAGATAATTCCTCCAACAAGCTCTTTTTTCCATGCTAAAAGTAGGATGGCCAATAAAATAAATGTTGGAATTAAATGGATAAAAAAATCTTTTAATTGATTTGTAAAAGATTCGTGTGAATTAAATGCATCAGTTGCAAACATTCCAATAAAACATATTGCTAATATCGAAATGATTCTGGGTGCCCAATGAATTAGTTTTAAAGTTGAATTCATGTGAAAGAAATAGTTTACCTAAATTACTAAATATTATTTCATCTGTTCAAGTGATTTAAATAGTATTTTTAATACAAGATGAAGGTTTTATTTAACATGCTAATTTTGCACTAAAATAATATTTAGGGGATAATTTATTAATATATGCGTTCCTTTAATACAGTTTATTTGATGAGTAAACAGAATTCATGTAGCTTAAAATTAATTGGGTTAAAATTATACAGTAGTTGAATTCATTTCCAAAACTCACCCATTTTCATTTTTTCTTTCGATAAACGCGTCACGAAAAAGAACTGGTATAATTCCCAAAACCACACTCTACGACCAATTCGGGTATACCACCGCATTGCACTTCGCAATCGTGCTTCTTTGTGAAATAGCAATCGATAAATTGCAATTGGTCGTGTTTGCATGATGATTTCGATAAGCTTTACATAAATAATTACCAACCAAGGTGCTAAATATCGAGTCGAAATAACTTGATGTTTATAATCCCATTTTCGTTGATCAGTAAGGATGATTTCTTTGTCTTTTACCTCTTCAAAATAAGGCGTCCATTTATGCGGTGTCACATATAAAAGCTGCACCTGATCTGGATCGTAGGATAATAGTTGTTTTAAACTATTGTAAAAATCACGTGTTTTTTCTTCTCCAAATCCAACCACATAAGTAGCCATGGATAATATTCCGTGTTTACGCAATAATTGAATGGCTTCTTTGTCTTTGGAAATAGTGCCTGCTTTTTTAATTTTTTCAAGGACTACTTCATCGTAATTCTCAATTCCTAAAAGGAAGCGCTCAAAGCCAGCTTGTTTGTATAGATGTAGGAATTCCGCATCTCGTACTATATTATCAGCACGAATAGATCCAACTAAAATCAAATTTAAATTCTTCGCAACAAGTGCTTCTAAAAAGGCTCGCCAGGCTTTTGGATTGGAAGATGGATTTTCATCCGCAAAATTAATTACTTCAATGCCATATTCACGGTGAAGCATTTCTATTTCATCAGCTAATTTCTGTGGATCACGGTGTCGCCATTTTTTCCAAAACAGACTTTGTCCGCAGTATGTACACGGGTAAGGACAACCACGCGAAAACTGAATAACCACAGCTTTTCGTTTGCCCCAATAGGTGTAATTGTAGCCCTTCATTAATTCCCAAGCAATGCGGTAATCATCCAGACTTGCAAGGGTTTCGGCATTGGGTGTTATATGAATTTCTCCTTTATTTCTAAAGGCAATTCCTTTCACTAATTCGAGGTCTGAATTATTTTCCAAAGCTTGAATTAATGCAAGACAAGTTGCTTCCCCTTCACCACAAACGATATAATCAATTTGAGCTTGAGTGGATAGAATTTCTTCCCAATGATAGGTAGGGAAAACGCCTCCAATGATGCATTTTATTTCGGGCGCTTTTGAACGAATACCTGAAGTTATTTCATTGATGATAGGTTGAGCAGAAGTGGAACCCGAATGTCCTAAAAGAATCGCATCTGGCTTGTGCTTTAATACTTCTTCAACAATGGAGGAGATGGGAGTATTGTGAAAATCGGCATCTAATAATTCAACCTGATGTCCGTCATCTATCAATGGACCTGCAATGGATAATAATCCTAAAGGAGGTAAATGTTCATGTGCTAAGCGACTTCCAATGGATAAATGAGGTGGATTAATAATGAGTAAATACATGTTATAGATTGAGACTGTTTCTTAAGCCGATGTGAAACGAGAGGAATGATTGCTTATTGCTGATAAAATCACTAATTAGGAATATTTAAGAATTTCATTTTAGACCCTTTTTTCCTTTTTTCAAGATTAATAAATGCTGACGTTGTGGTGTATAATCGTTGATATACTGTTTTCTTTTTTGCCATTTATTTTCAGAAAGATGAAGTTCGCTTCCTTTGGCATCGGGGTGATTCATGAATAAAGTCATGCCTTCAAATAGAAATTCCTTTCCTGCAGGATTCGCAACAATAGTAGGATAGAAATTCTTTTCTACTTCTTCTTTAATGCTCACTGATTCATCCCTAATGGATTTTGAGACAGCAAAAGTGCTCGCTTCAATGCGCTGTATGTCTTCAATAAAGAAATACTTTTGATACACGAACATATCTCCAAAACACAAAATTCTAGGAAAATCATCACAGTATTGAACAGTCACGAAATCAATTTCTTCACTTGTTCGAGTGAAAATTTTGCAGGGTAATATTTCATCATCATTTCCCCAGTTACTAAAACCGATTTTCGCTAATTCAGCAGCAATTTCTTGAGGAATTTCGGTGGAAGTAGTTCCCCATCTTTTTAATAGCTCTTTTTGTGAATCGGTTACTTTGGTCCAATGTGAAACAACTGTATAAAATGACGTTTTACAGCAAGTACAACTATAGATTACTGTCCAATCGATGTTCAGACTTACTTTGATGCGCGTCTTTTTCGTATTTCCTGTAAAAATCTTGGGTAGGGGATATGCCTGTCGCTCTTCTTCACTTAGATAAAGTTCAGTCGCATCTTGGTGCAGACAAAATGGACAACCAATTTTAGTGCGTTTGAAAAGTGAAAACATGCTAGCAATATCGCAAATGCGAATCGAAAAAGTGCTAGAATGTTAAGCGATATTATTTAAGTAAGTCATGAGTTGGTCTTTTTTGCGACTCGAAACCGGCAATTGCTGTCCACTACGAGTTATGACAAATCCACCATCGCCTTTTTCATACCGTTCGATGTAATGAAGATTGAGTAAAACCGATTGATGGATGCGTAAAAATCGAGGATCGGAAAGCAGTTCTTCATATTCACCTAAATTGCCCGAAACGAGAATGGGCGGGCGATTGCTAATATGAAATGTGGTGTAGTTTTTATCTGCTTCACAGTAAATAATATCTTCCACCAACACGACAAAAATGCTCTCAGCAGTGCGTAAAACGATTCGTCGCGGAGGTTCATTTTTATGCATGGATTGCTCAAGCAGAACCGAGAGCTTCTCTTCAAAACCAGCTTGTTGACGAAGGATAGATGCCTTGGTGACGGAATGTAATAATTCGTCTGGATCGATAGGTTTGAGCAGATAATTCAGTGCTGATGCTTTGAATGCCCGTATCGCATAATCCTGATGAGCTGTTATGAAAATCACTGGAAGATTCGCTGCTTGAATATCTTGAATGAGGTCAAATCCACTACCATCTTTTAAGTGGATATCAAGTAGAACTAAATCTAAAGATGTTTTACCTATAATTTCTTTGGCACTTTTTACACCATCGGCTTCATACACATTACGTAGACCTTTACTATACATACGTAGGACTTCCACCACACTTTCGCGTGCCCTTTTCTCATCGTCAACAACTAAAATATTCATCGCACATGAATTAAAGGAATACTGAATTCTACTCGTGTACCACGTTCAGGTAAATCGCTAATGCTGAATTTTATGGGTTGATTCCGATTGGAATTCAGCAAATGTAAACGCTCCTGGGTTATGTTAGTTGCATGAGAAACATGATCTGGTGGATGATTCGATATAGTGTTTGAATATCCGAGCCCATTATCGCTCACACTGACTAATAAAGTTGTTCCATCGGATTTAAATGAAATATGAATTTCACCCGGATAATCAATATCACGAAATCCATGTTCCAAAGCATTTTCAATAAATGGCTGAATGAGCATTGGCGGGATAAGCGTGTGATCTAGATCAATATTTTCATCCGTTTCGATTGTGTAGGAAAAACGATTTTCGAAACGGAGTAATTGCAATTTCAAATAATTCTCCATCCAATGTAATTCTTTCGAAAGAGATAATTGTTCTTCTCTCGAATTATCTAGAATGGTGCGGATTAGCGTGGCGAATGAGGATAGAAATTTCCCCGCTTCTTTGGGTTCACTTTTATAAACAAAACTCTGAATGGCTGTGAGTGAATTAAAGATAAAATGCGGATTCATTTGAGAACGTAATAAGCGCTGTTCCAATTGAACCGTCTTGCTTTCACTCTTAAGTTTCTTTTGCTGATAGAGAAAAAAGGCAATAGTTGAAATAAGCAAAACCAATAAAAGAATTCCGACAATTAATCCATTTTTTCGATTTAATTCATATTCCAAAATCTGCTTTTGTTGATTTACAGAAATCACTTCTTTTTCTTTCATTTCAAATTCGTAATCACTTTTTAAGCGATTGATTTCCGAAATGGATTGTTCATTCATGACTTCATCTTTGAGCTTCATGAATAAATCGTTGTATTGAAATGCCTTTTCGTATTGTCCTAAAGCACGATAATTATTCATCATGATTTTGGCTGCATCGCGCTCAAATTGCTTGTATTGGTATTTATGAGATAGATTTAAAAATTGTTCTGCTGCGACAATACTTTTCTCATATAATTTCATGTCATAATACACCGAAGCTAAATACGAAAACGATTGAACCTGCTTAAAAACAGAGCCTATCGAATCATAAGTAAGTATAGCACGATTAATTAAAGCGACCGATTCTGCATATTCATGTTGCTCGCGTTTAACATCACTTCTCATTCGATAGCAATCGGCAATTCCTTCTTTATTTTCTATTTGTCGGAATAATACATCCGATTGATTTATATAATGAATACATGAATCGAGATTTTTCATGTCTAAATACACCGATGCCAAATTGAAGCACATCAAGGCTTCACCATCTTTTTCTTTCAGTTTTTGAAACATACTGAAAGCTTGATAGCCAGTTTCCAAAGAATGCGGATAATCTTTACGTGCATAATGCACTCCAAAAACATTGGTAAGTGTTGTTGCTATTGCGCTCGTGTCTTTTAATTCTTCATAAATACGCAAACATTCTAATTGCAATTGTAAGGCATCGGTATAATCACCTACATAAATTTTAAATGTTCCTTTATTTCCTAAAGCTGCCGCTATTCCTACTTTATCGTTGAGTTTGCGATGTATTTCTAAAGAACTATCAATAAAGGCAAACGCTTGATTATTGTTGCCTTCAGTAATACATACAATTCCCATCGAATTATATAAATTCCCTAATTCTTTTTGGCAATGCTGAGTTTTAGCAAAATGAATTCCTTGAGAAGCAAAGTCTCCCGCTTTTTTTAAATCGACAGAAACATAAGCCCTTACTAATTCATTGTAGGTTTTTGCTTTATCGCAGGATGATTTTGATTGCTGCAATGCTTGAGTCAAACTATCAAGAAAAGCCTTGCTCTGAGCTTTCACAGGGAAAGACAGAACAAGACTCATCATCACAAACACACAAAATTTCAGCAGCGTTTGAATGCTCATTCGCTTATTTCAGATTAACGTACAATGACCAATTTAGCACTTTTCAATTCATAACCGTTTTGTGCTTGTATCCAGTAAATTCCCGAAGCTAAATGGCTCACATTATTAATCGTTTGAGATGATTTTAATACTTCTCTCCCTTGAGCATCACGAATAATAATCCAATCAATTGCTGAACTACTTTTTACTTCGACCAACTGACTTGCAGGATTAGGTATCACAGTAAATTCGGAGGATTGAACAGCATGAACATTTAACAACAAATAATTAAATTCAGCAGAAGTTGCCGATTGACAATCATTTAATTCATACACCACCGAATACAAACCACTTTGTGTAGGCTGAAAGCTTGAATTTACTGCATCAGGGATGATATCTGTATTGAACATCCACGTATATATTGCTCCTGGAATTTCATCACAAATAAGTAGTCCACCAACTTCATTAATTGTTAGAGTAATGAGTGTCGTTACATCCATTGTAATGCCTGTAGATACAGCTGTTCCAATGCAATTTTCGTTTCCTGAAATTTGACAACTTACCACATCATTATCTTGTAAATTAAAGTTGTCATAATTGCTTGCTGTAATACCTGTATTATTTCCATTTAACAACCATGCATAACTTGGCGATGAACCTGCATTGGTAGCAACAGCAGTAAATTGAACTGTTTCACCTGAACAAATTTGAGTTGCATTACTCGAAATTGAAATACTTGGTGTAATTGAAGGTGTAACTGCAATAGTTAAGGAATTACTAGTAGCCGTTGAACTTGTCACACAGCTAAATGAACTCGTTAATTGACACGTAACAACATCACCATTGGCTAATGAAGAACTGCTGAATTGTGCTGAATTTGTCCCGCTCGGAGAACCATTTACTTTCCATAGAAAGCTCGGTGTTGTTCCTCCATTTTGATAGCTCGCAGTAAAATCAACGGGTGCATTTTCGCAACTCGACAATGTGCTACTAGAAATGCTAATTGCAGGTGTTACTGTTTCGGTGATAGAAATTGTAATGTTATTACTATTCGCTGTAGTACTACTTGCACATGTAGCATTGCTTGTTAATTGACAGGAAACAACATCTCCATCTTGGTAATTCGACCAACTAAAAGGTGAAGGTCCAGTGAAAGTTGGATTTCCATTAATCATCCAATTTAAAACAGGTGAACTTCCTCCGTTTTGAACATTAGCAGATATAGACAATGCTAATCCACTGCAGGTTGAAGGAATGAATGTACTTATGGAAATAGACGGAGTTACTGTTTGAGTTACAGTCATTGTGATAAGATTACTGGTAACTGTCCCAGAACCGCATGATGCATTACCTGTCATTACACAAGATATCACATCACCATTATTTAAAAGGCTCGTTGTAAATGTAGACGTGGTGCTAGCTGCATTTAATCCATTCTTTTTCCATTGATAAGTTGGTGCACTACCTCCATTTGTTGGTGTTGCAGTAAAAGTGACTTGTGTTCCAGAGCAGATGCTTGTTTGAGCCGTGCTAATACTCACCGATGGTGTTACAGATGAATTAACTGTCATGGTGATGCTATTACTATTTGCTGAACTCTGCGTTACGCATGCAAGAGCGCTTGTCATGGTTAGGCTGATAATATCACCATTGACCAAGCTAGAGTTGATATAGGTTGCCGAATTTGTTCCTACGTTAGAACCATTCTTTTTCCATTGATAAGTTGGAGTTGAACCACCATTTACAGGACTAGCGGTGAAAGTAACTGAAGTGCCACTGCAAATGCTTGTACTACTTGCCGAAATACTCACTGATGGTGTTTGTGGGGAAGTTACTGTGAGTGTAACTGAATTACTATTTACTGTACTAATTCCGCAGGTTGCGCTGCCTGTAAGCTGACACGTAATCACATCTCCATTCACCCAAGAAGAGGCAGTATAGGTGGCTGAATTTGTCCCCACATTTCCACCATTTTTCTTCCATTGGTATGAAGGTGAGCTACCAGCATTTACTGGCGTTGCGGTGAATGTCACACTGGTAGAAGCACAGATTGTAGTTTGACTAGCAGAAATGCTGATGCTTGGTGTAACGATTGGGTTGACGATGATGCTGATCGAATTACTGCTAACTACCGCACTTGAAACGCAAGTTGCATTGCTAGTAAGTTCACATGTAATGATATCTCCATTGACTAATGTAGAGCTGCTATAGGTAGTTGAATTAGTACCCACATTCCCACCATTTTTCTTCCATTGAAAGCTAGGTGTTGTTCCGCCATTTACTGCATTTGTTGTGAATGTAACCGAAGTTCCAGCACAAATTGTTGTTGTCGATGCCGTGATGCTAATGCTTGGTGTGACGCTTGATTGGACAATCATCGTGATAGCATTACTCGTTGATGATGTATTACTCACACATGCCGCATTACTAGTTAAAACGCAGGTAATAATGTCACCATTAACAAGTGTGCTCACATTGAAGGTACTTGAGTTCGTTCCCACATTTCCACCATTTTTCTTCCATTGATAAATAGGTGTTGTTCCACCATTAATTGGTGTTGCAGTAAAGGTGACTGATGTTCCCGCACAAATGCTCGTAGCCGAAGCGCTAATACTAATGCTGGAAGCAGAAGAAACATTCACATTCATCACAATGGAATTGGATGAAATAGCTCCCGGAATAGCACAGGCAGCATTGCTTGTTAATTCGCAGGTGATGATATCATTATCGGCGAGTGAGCTAGTACTGAATGTGCTAGCATTTGTTCCGACAACTGAACCATTTTTCTTCCATTGATAGGTAGGAGCAGCCCCTTCATTTGTCACGCTTGCTGTGAACGTAACCGATGTTCCTGCACAAATATCAGTTGAGCTGGCACTAATGCTTATGCTTGGAATGCAGGCGCCATTACAAACATTGGTGTGATTTCCAATATATTGATAGGCATCTATTGGGTAAACAATCCATTCAACCGAAGCATCGAAACTAGAACCCTGAATGTTATTTCCTTTGGTGATTTCGGGTTTACGCACGAGTGTTTTATCGAGTGTGGAAGCTCCAGAAGTGCCTGTCCATGCAGTTCCGGGATCTTGTCCGATTACTCCAATTAAATCGATTATATCTCCATTTTTAGTTAATGCGATGGCATCATCACCATTGAAGTTCAACGTTGCATCAATATCGGCTGCAAGGAAAAATTCGAGATCTGATAAAGAATGTGCTATAATCCATACATCGTTGGGTTGTAAAATACCTGAAGGGACAATAGTTTGAGTCGCAGTGGTAGCTCCATTGGCATAAAATAAAATCCGGTATGGTGCTAAATCAATAGGATTGGGAGTCGGATTATAGATTTCGATGGCTTTGTTATAGGATGAGCCTTCCACATATTCCGAAATAAAAATATCACCACATGGAGTTAAATCAACGGCTGGTGGTAATACGAATGGTGTAGATTTAAAAATCTGTACAATTCCGTGTGTGGATCCAGTTGCATAAATTTCTTCTAATCCATCTCCATCTAAATCGCCCGATTCAACAAAGTCGGCACCATCAACCTGATTTCCAATATTGATGCGATTAAAACTTTGAGATCCATCATTTATATAAACGCTTACTTTTTTATCGACGGTTGAAGTAGAAATGACATCCATTTCACCATCACCATTATAATCTCCACCAAAAACATAAGTGGCACCATCCACGCCAGTACTTACCGTTTTTTTAGTGAATGAAGGAAAACTTCCACCTGAGCTTTCGTACCAAGAAATTTTATCGTCGGTCGATGATGCACTCAATAAATCCAAATCACCATCACCATTTACATCTTTTACATCGATTGAATTAATTCCAGGTGCCGAGTTATCGATGATATAATCGGTGAAATCGAGGTTATTTCCATCATTATCGAATACAATTAATTTATTGGTTGGATTTCCTTGTGCGGAAAAAACATCCATATCACCATCTTGATCGTAATCAAAAACACGCACCGAAAATGGATCCCAATACATTCCACTCACCATGTGTTCGGTGAAGGTTTGGCTGCCATTATTTTCGTACCAATAAACCGCATCATCAGCAGTACTTCCACTGACAAAATCCATATCGCCATCATCATCAAAATCAATGGGTTCGAGGCTGTATGGCCCCATCACGCTTGCTGCAAAATGATAGGCAAATAATCCATTTCCTTTATTTTCAATCCAGCTAATTTTATTGTTGTCATTTTCGGTATAAATCGCATCCTCATCACCATCTCCATCCATATCTGCAGTACGAATATTGACTCCATAATTGGTAGTTATGTAGGAGAAACCATTGTCTTGGAGCTGAATTGGGGTGAACTCGCCATTACTCTCGTTACGATACCAATACATAAACGTGAAGCCAACTTCCATTAAATCCACATCACCATCATTATCAAAATCACCATGACAAGCACCATGATTATTTCCTGCATATTGCATGACTTGTTTAGCCGTAAAGCTAAGCGTGGCGCTGTTTTGACAATAACGAATATCTAATCCTCCGCCGCACATTACATCTACTTTTCCATCCGAATTATAATCAGCACAAACTAATTGATTGGGGTAAGAAGTACGATTATCGATGGTTCCACCCGAGCTAAATGTTTGGTTCCCTGAATTCAAACTATAGTTGATTAATTCACTTGAATAATTTGCTGTGACGAAGTCGAGATGTCCGTCATTATTGAGATCAGCTAATTCAACAGAATAAATTCCTGTGCCTGTAGAATAAGGGAAAATATTAAAAATGGTTGCATCATTTCTAAACCAACCCCAACCTAAATCGGAAGCATAAATAATATCTAAATCACCATCTTGATCGTAATCTCTTAGTTTTACTTCACGAGGCGCTGTAAGGCTATTGGAGATATTAACGGTAGAAAAAACACCTGATCCATTATTTCTCAGCCAAACAATTTGATTTCCTGTGCGGGCAGAAGCTAAAATATCTTGATCACCATCACCATCCATATCGCCCGTTCTGACTTTGGTAGGACCGTTGAAATTGCTGAGTAAATCAACTTGAGTGAAGCTTTGTGAACCGTTATTACGTAGCCAGAATATTTTATTTCCCGTATAAGAAGCAACGGCCAAATCAATATCTCCATCATTATCAAAATCGGCAGCAGCTAATCCAGCAGGACCAGCAGCAGTCGAATTTAATGTGGTGCTACTAAAAGTTTGCATTCCATTATTGCGGTTCCAATAGATAGCATTATTACTCAACGATGCTGAGATGATATCTTGATAACCATCCTGATCCAAGTCGATACCAACAACTGCTTGAACTTCAGGCTGAAGCTGCGATATAACGTGGTTGACGAATAATCCGTTACCGCGATTTTCCTCCCAACTTAGACAATATAATCCACCTGAAATCAAGTCTTTATCACCATCCGAATCGAGGTCGGTTGTGTCCATGTGTAAGTTGTTGTAAGCAACTAAAGTGCTGGTGAAGTTTTGTGCTGCAAGGGGTGAAATGCAGACAAATAGAAATGCAAGGAGGCGAAGTGGTTGAAGCATAATCAAAGGATTCAGGCAAAGATGAATTATCCATTGGATAAGCTGCAGATTGATGTATATCTGTCCTTATTGTATGGATAAGCGTCTACTGAAGCGCAAAGATAGAATGCTTGATAATACTAGAATGAATAAAGAATTGTATGAGTTAATTAACTGAATTACAGGTATATATTAGGTGTTTTAATATGCAAGCTGGTTAATTGTCTGATATATTTATCGTGTAAAGGAGTAGAATTTTGAACCGTCAAATTTGAATACGCCAGCTCCTTCGGATCCAAACCAGAGATCACCCTTTTTATCCTTGAAAATCAAGGTGATAACTGGTATTGACAAACCGTCTTTAACGGAATAATTGACTAAGGTTTTACCATCATAACGCCAAACTCCCGCATCGATAGTGGCAATCCATATATCTCCCAAATTATCTTCATTGATACTCCAAACACGAGCCATAGTTCCGGGATTATCATTTAATCCTTTTCCTTTTGTAAAATCGATATTTCCTAAACCATTTAATTCGGTGATATTTTGCAACGCATTACCATCGTATTTATATAATCCACCACCGTTATTTCCAAACCATAAATTTCCTTTACTATCTTCAAAAATAGCCCTCACAGCTGGTCCCGCTAATTGTTTATCACTCAACCAGAAAAAGGAATTTCCTGTGTAGCAACAAACGCCTAATGTTTGCGTGCCAAACCACACATATCCTTTACTGTCCTTGTATATATAATAAACGCCATACGGACTAACAATATTGGTTTTATTGGCATCAAATCCACCATCCATCTTATTTTTAGGTAATTGCAGTAGGTTTAATGAAATGCCATTAAATCGATATACTCCTTCTCGTTTGTCGGATGCTTCAAACCATAAATCACCTGGTTTTGATGCCCATTGAGGATTTATAGTGCTTTTAAAACTCAAATCGGTTTCGTCGTTAATTCGCGTGAATTTTTTACCATCAAAGCGACTAACGCCCATACCTGTTCCAACCCAAATATTTCCTTTCTGATCCTCGTCAATCGATCGAATTTGATTATCACCTAGACCATTTTCATAAGTGAAATTAATATATCCTTTTCCGTCGTATCGATAAACACCATCACCATCAGAACCAAACCAGTAAAAACCTTTGCTATCGTGCAGCATACTTCGAATTTTACTGCTAAGTAAATTTGTTTTTGTACCCTCAATATCTTCTTCAGGAATTATTTCTTGATTTGTATTTGGTGTAACTGTGTTGGATTTTTTCTCTTTGCATGCATAGCTAGTACTCAAAAAAAGAATTGTAAATAATACGAATGAGGAAACATTAAGAATTTTAACCATTATTATTCATTGAATTTTTTAGTACCTGCTTGAATAACGAATGTACGCACGAATTTGATATGGCTGTATTTATTTATTGTTGAGTTGATATTCATGATACGATTTTCGATAAAACTGAATGGAAAAATAGATGGCTAAGCCTATCATGCCTGTGTAAATAAAATATACCATTCCATGATTGTAAAATGCTCGATAGGATGTGCTTGTCAATAAAAAACTGGTCGATAATCCAACAAGAAAACTGCTGATAATGAGTGTTTGGGTTAAGACAAATCCTGTGTGTGCAATGAAAAATGTTTTGTTTTTAGGAATGGTATAGAATATTTTATAGAAGGAATTTGAATTATTGAAATTTAGATGTGAAATATATTCATAGAATCTTAAATTTGGAATAGTTGGTTGTTTCATTTCTATTTTAAAATGCAGATACAAACCATAAATTATGAATGCACAAAAGGTAATTTGAAGCAAAATAATAATCGTCCAATTGGCACCTAATAAACTGACTACGGGATTTGCTTCTCTATCTAAATTTGGTGTGAATAGAGCAGTTGTGATAATATCAAAGAATCTTCCTATTATTAAAAGTATCGATAAAAAATAGAATTGATTCTTTTTATTTTTTTCAAATGATTGTTTCATACTAATTCGTTTTCGATTTAGTATTCAATCAACAAGAAATATTACAGTAAATAAAATTATTCCACCACTAAATCATACTTTACTAATAATCCCAAAGCTCCATTTACTGAGAATCTTGCTTTTTTAATTCGATTATTGTCAGGATCTATAGCAAAATTATATGCAGTTCTAAAATCTGATTTCTCAAGATTACTAGCGTCGAATGTGGCACGTTGTAAATCACATACATCAAAAATAGAATTGCTTAAATCGCACTGACTAAAATCAACTTCTTGTAATTGACAATTTTCAAAACGTGTTTTCTTAATGTTACATTTATAAAAGGATGAATGATTGAGTTGGCAATTTTCAAAACCAAACGAAAGTCCTAATCCAGAACAATGATCAAAGCGAAGTCCTAACATTTTGCAATTCTTAAATTCAACATCTTGAATAGCTGTTTTATTTAAGCGAACCATACTCAAATTGCAATTAATAAACTGGCAATTAATAAATCGATATCCTGAAAAATCAAGCTCCGAAAAATTACCATTGTCAAACGTACATTGTTCGTATTCTCCTTTCTGTAAAGGACTTGAACTAAGACTAATTCTGGTAAAAATTTGTCCGTGAATGAGAGGAAATGACATGAATATGTTTTTGTATTCAGCAAATTAGATTAAAAACATTTGATATATCAAAATTAGTATGCTTCTTTTTGAATTGATGTGGATTACATTTATGTACGGTACTGTCTAAAAGGTTCAAATTAATGATTTTACTTTCGCAATCTTAAACCTAGACCCAACTTATGAATAAAAAATTACTATCTGCTTTTCTCTTTGCTGGCTTGTTGAGCAATGTATCTGCTCAATCACCTTGGTTACTTGATCCATCTTGGAGTACCGATGGGAAAACCATGATTGATTATGGATTTCAGGACAATCTAACTTGTGTAACAGTAAATCCCAACAACTTAACTGTCCTTACTGGAGGTACGGCTATTAGTTCAACAACATTTGGAGGAAATTTGCTTATTAGTCGCCATTTACCGGATGGTTCACTCGATCCAACTTTTGACGGTGATGGGAATTTAATCCTGACAGGATTCACAGAATCATACGCATACGATATTCATTTATTAAGCGATGGGAAAATACTCGTTGCTGGAGCTTCAGCTAATCCGCAGTATCAGTTTTCAATGTTGCTAATGCGCTTGAATGCTGATGGAAGTTACGATACCAGTTTTGGAACGAATGGTTTAGTTCAGACTGATTTAGCACCAGCTGATGAATTCGCATATTCTATGGCTATTCAATCTGATAACAAGATTGTACTTGTAGGATCGGCAGGTGATGTAAATTACAATAACATGCCTGCCATAGTTAGATACAATGAAGATGGAACGCTTGATACATCTTTTGGTACAAATGGAATTGTAACATTACCCGTTACTCAAATTGATAACGAATTTTCTAAGGTGATGATTCAAGCCGATGGAAAAATCGTTGCAGCTGGACATTGGGATCAGGGATTGACAGACGGTGGACAACAGAATTTCGATATACTTTTAGCTCGTTTTGAAACTACCGGACAAGCAGATTTAAGCTTCGGAACAAGCGGAGTTGTCATAACACCTGTTTCGTTTCAATATACTGAAGAAGCTTATGGTTTGGCAATTACAGCTGAGGGAGAATATTTAGTTTCAGGTTTTACTTTAGCTCAAGATTTGAGTCAGAACATCGTCCTTTTAAAATTCACGAATTCAGGTGCATTACAAACGGCATTTGGTAATAATGGCAAAGTCATTTTTGATCGAACAACGGGTGATGTAGCTTATGATATGATGCTTCAGGGAGATCAGATTTTAATCGCTGGTGCTATTGGGAATAATATTGATGAATTAGATTTCCTATTGGCACGTTTTAATTCCGATGGAGAACCTGATTCTAGTTTTGGAACTAACAGCGTTATTCGTACTGATATTCAAGCTGGTTTTGATGAGGCAAATGCAATTACAGCTTTACCTGATGGACGAATTCTTTTGGCCGGAAAAGGAAATAATGGCGTTCAAAACGATGCTGTAACCGTTCGTTACACACGAGATGGTTTACCAATCGGAATGATTGATTTATCTGAAAAAATAGCTATTCAACTTTATCCAAATCCATTACAAGCAGGAAGTCCCCTTCAGATTAAGCTTTCTGGTAATCAAACTGGATTAAAGCATGTATCCATTTACACCATTCAGGGGACTTGTGTTTGGAAACAAGCAATTCAATCAATTAACTCAACCGAAACTAGCATACTTCAGCTAGAGCTACCAACAAATCTATCATCCGGTATGTATTTGCTTCAGGTAGATGAAGATAACACGCACCCACAATCAATTCGTTTAGGAGTGGTTAACTAAATAAACTAAACCGATTGATGAATAGCCTGGCTTATAGCTGGGCTTTTTTATGCTTGATTATTTAGGGTAATTGCATAGAAAACTCAATCCCTTTTGCTTTTAGTATGGCTTGAAGAAATGTATTGACTTCTTTTAAAAATGATAGTATCCAATTATAATCGAAATCGAGTGGTGGGAGTCTTTGATAAAATAGTTGAACTACCACATGAAGGATTTCATTAGCTATATCAAGTTGATCAGATAATTGAATCAACTGTGCCCAAATACCTAGGAAATTTGCTTGAAGTAGTCCGTTAACTTGCTGAAAGCATTGAATATATGCCTCTTTATGTTTATGAATAAGAAGCTGACGATTGAAATAAATCAGTTCTTTTTGCTCGATAAGTAAGTTCAAGAAATCGGGCACTATCGACTTACAAGCCTGAACTTCAGCAACTAAGCGTTTAGCTTTTGCGTAATGCCACTGTAGCAGTTCTTGTTCAAACACTTGTAAATCAGCAAAATGGTGATAGAAGGATGATTTGCTAATCTTGACAGCTTTTGCTAAAGGCTCAATTTTAAGTCCTTCAGGTCCAACTTGTCCAAAAAGCTCATATCCTTTGTCTAGCCAAGGTTTGGTGCTGATTGAAATCATGTTTTATTCGCGTTCATTCAATCCAGATTGGTATGAATTATCTGGTTTGAAGGAAACGAAAGAATAAAAAAGGAGGAAATATGTACTACTTTATAGGTATAGCTTTTTTGATCTAAACCATCTTGATAGTTGTAAGATTATAAATTCAAAATCAACTTCAAGGTGAAAAAAATCAATTGATGAAAAGAGAAAGTAAAATTTATTTTTTAATAAATCGAGAATAATTTAATGTATTGTTGTATCAAATGTGGTTAATTGATTATTATTTGCGTAAGAAAATTTAATTAAAAGTTAGTGAATTTAAATAGTGGTTAGCATTTAATAAATGACTTTGTTTTTTCTCATCACTCATTTTATCGAAACTCTTAATTAGCATGCTTAATCGAGGGTTTTTTAAAAAGAAATCTCGGTGTTCATGCATAAATCGCCAAAATAATCCATCCCAAATAAGTTGCCATTCACCTTTTTCAAAATCACTCATTTTTAAAAGATAATTACTTCCACTTATATAGGGTTTGGTCGACATGATACCACCATCTGCAAATTGACTCATTCCATATACATTAGGAACCATTACCCAATCGTATGAATCAATAAAAAGTTCCATAAACCAGGTATAAACTTCATCAGGATCAAATTCACATAAAACCATGAAATTACCCAAGATCATTAATCGTTCAATGTGATGACAATAACCCGTTTCAAGTATTTTTTTTATGGTGATATCGATTGGTGGAATTCCTGTTTCACCTGTCCAAAAGTTAGCTGGTATTTTACGTTTGAAACCCCAGAAATTCCGGGTTCTTTCATACGAACCTTTCCATTCATAAACCATACGAATATATTCTCTCCAACCAAGAATTTGTCGAATAAAACCTTCTAAAGAATTAAGTGGAATTTCATGTGTTTGTGAGAATGAAATAGCTTCATCTATGATATATCTTGGATTTAATAATCCAACATTAAGCATTGGAGTTAAAACGCTGTGGTGCAGATGATTTTCATTCTGAACGATGGCATCTTCGTATTTCCCAAACTCCTTAAAACGTACTTCAAGAAATTGTTGCAACCATAATTTTGAACTTGAAAAATCAATTGGATAAATGAATTGGGTGTTTAATTCACCATAATTATTGGGAAAGTGTTTCTTTGTATAAGAAATAGCTTCTTCATAATACGGATTTAATTCAAGTGACTTAATAGTTGGAGGGGTTTTTCCCTTGGGATATTTAAGTCGATTATCCTCATCAAAACTCCATTTTCCTCCAATGGGATTTGACTGATTATCAATTAATATAGATTTTTTTATTCGTTGTTGTTTATAGAAATCGGCTTGAAACAACCTCTTTTTATTTTGATAATAGTGTTGAATTTCATCTGTGGAATTAATGAATAATGGAGAATTATATTTTATGTAGGTTAAACTTAGAGCAATCGAAGTTTCTTGAATGCGTTTTTCAAGCCAATTATCGGTTGTATCAATATAGGCGAATTGGGTTATATTTTTTGATTTTAAATGAGGAATTAGATTTCGAATATCAGACAGAATATTAATAGACTCTATGTATTCAACTTGTATTCCTTTCGATTCTAAAAAGGTTTGGTAGCATTTCATACTGGCACGATGAAAGGCAATTTTCTGTTTGTGGAATTTATATTGCTTAAAAAACAAATATTCTTCAATCAAGTAAATGGTTGAACAGGTTGAAATTAATGGGGAATCTTCTATTAATTGATGGGGAAATACAATTCCAGTAGTTTGTTGCACAATCGAAAGGTTTAATTTCTAGTTTCTTTGTTTTTTTTCTTGCGTAATTGATTAACAGACGAAGGATTCACATGTTTTTGTAAAATTCTTTTCCCTTCTATTTTCACTTCCTCTTTCTTTCGATAGCCCCAAATAATATCACTTGCTTTTTTTCTACTTTCTTCTAAATCAACAATCGGATAGGGGTAATCTTGCCCGATCTGAACCGAATAAAGCTGTTGTTCCATTTCATTCAATTTCCAAGGTTCATGTATGAGATGTCCCGGAACTGTGGCAAGTTCAGGTATCCATTTTTTAATGAACTCACCATCCGGATCGTGTTCGATGGAATTTTTTATTGGATTGTAGATTCGAATGGTATTGGTACCTGTTATTCCTGATTGCATCTGAATTTGAGGATAATGAATGCCGGGTTCATAATCGAGAAATTGTCGTGCTAGAAAATGTAAATCCCTCCAATCTTGCCAAAGGTTGAATACAAAGAAGGAAACAACCATCGCCCGCATTCTAAAGTTAATATAACCGGTATGAATTAAACACCGAATGCAAGCATCAACTAGCGGTACACCAGTTTTTCCTTCTTGCCATGCCTGAATATAAATTTCATTTTTCGGTTTGATTAATTGATTGTAGGCTTGATTCACGGGTTCAAATTCCATTCTACATTCATCCTCAAACTTTTGAATAAAGTGACAATGCCAATGCAAACGTGAAATGAAATTGGATAATGCGCGCTTGTTGGAGGATGTTTCGTAGTGCTGTCGTGTGTATTGATACACCATGCGCATCGATATATTCCCATAACTCAAATACGGTGAAATACGACTACAACTTTTTCTACTCAATGCAGGTTTGGAGATATGTTTAGAGTAATTTGAAAAGCGTTCTTTTAGAAAACTATTAAGATATTTCCAAGCATAGGTTTCTCCACCGGGTTGGAAGTTTTTATTGGCTTGTTTTATCTCAGCTGGCAATTCAGGTCCTTGATGTTTTTGATACCAGTTTGAATCTAAATTTTGAAAATTCCAGCCTTCTTCATCAACCAATTTGGGGAATTCACTCATTTTTTTCTCCCAGCGCTTTTGCCATTCACTTCTGGATTTCAATTTACGAATGACACCATTGTTTTGATATTCTAACCATTGAATTGAGTTCTCTTGACAATAGTTGGCCATCCAAATATCCCGAACATAACTGATTTTATTTCCGGTTTCCTGATGCGAGTAAATTGTATGAATGGAAAATTGTTGCATGAGTTCATGCATCACATAGTCAATCTCTTGATGGAAAATGTATATGCGTGTTTTATGCTGAAGAAGTTGGTTTTGCATGTCCTGCAGCGACTCATATACAAAACGCCAGTGACGAACATCACTATCGTCATTGTTCATTAAACTAGGCTCAAAGCAATATAGAAGTAGAATTGGTAATTTCTGTTTTTGAGCATAATACAGAGGTTCATGATCGGTAAAACGCAAATCACGTTTGAACCAAACAAGGACAATTTCGGGTTTGTTTGATAGTGTTGGGTTGATCATTTTCCCTTGATGATACTGTTAAAACAAAATCCCATTCAAGCATGGATGCCAGAATGGGATTGTTTAACAGGATATTTTGGGAAATGTTTTTAAAGTAGTAATATTAATTGAAATGTACTAAATTTCAAATGGGTAATTTCTCAATTATCATTAGTCAATTATATTGAATGTTGCTCCTAATACGGCAAAGTGATGCCATCTATTTTTTATATTCATATTTGAAACATCATCCGGATATCTTTTGAATCCTAGGTCTCCCATATTTCTCATCTCAGAGCTAAAGGAAGACCATTTGTAAAAGAATGTGGCGTATCTTGTTGTATAACTTAAAGTTATATTTAACGAAAATATCAATGGATTGACATTTTTTGCAGATAGTTTGTATTTACTTACCGGAGTTAAATTATCATCGATATTTTCTTTAGTATCAAGAATTCCATATCCCTGAAGCATTGTATTATGCTTAACACCATATCCAACAAACGAAATATTATACATTAAATATTCGAGATTTGTTTTCTTTCCATTTCTATTTCTTTTATTTATAAAGTTGTGATTATTTTCTCTAAAGCTTTTGTTAGAAATCGCAAATCCACCACCACCATTTGTCATATAGGTGCCAAATTTATATTCAGCAATAGCAAATAGGTGGACATTTGTAAAATAGCCTTCTTTGTTCTCATTCATCTTATTGGCGAAAAGCATCCACTCATGAGTTCCTTCAATGGAAACTCCAAGTCTACCAGAATTAGCGATTTGAGCATCCCAACCTTTAGGTCTTGGGCTGTAGGATATATCTTGATGTAATGCTGCTTGAAAATTAGCACCATTGTATCCTCCAATTTTACCAAACTTAAATGTTGTTGACCACCGATATTTGTTTAATCTAGAAAGACCTTTTTTACTTAAACCAAAGTATTGGAATGAAGCATGAGGTCTATCATTCATGTTAAATGTATCATTTTTTGAAAACAAAACTGTGTCTTTGAAATAAGGTGTAAATACATCAAATCCATAAAGTAAAGTTTGATACGTTTTTAGCTTTTTCTTTCTAGGCAATCTAAAATAATCCGTTCCAATCTCAATAAGTAAACTCCCTGTATAATCTCGATCATCATTTCTTTGAAATAAGGTTCTATTCTTTTTTATATCAAAACCACCGATTGTGCTCGATATTCCAGCTAGTGTAAATAAATCATTCCCAGTTCTAACACTTACGAATTTAATGAATTTAGCTTTTTTAGTTCGATAAGTATAATAAGGAAATTTAATTTTAGATAGTTGTTCAATCCGATCATCTAAACAGAGGATTATTTTTCTCTTTAAAAAATCAGAATAGTTTGATTTAGTTTCTTCTTCAATTTCTCTTTTTAATAAAACAAGTGAATATAGATTATCCTCTTCAAATATTAATTTTCTGGTTATAACATTTACTGTTTCGGAATAGGCATTTGTGTTTTCAAAATCTAGTAAATCATTTTTTAATAACATAATATTATTTTGAAAATAGGAAAAACTACTATCCTTTTTAATTGTCAATGTATCTGGATTATTTTGATTAGCTATAAAGCTTTTATGTTCTTTATTTGAGTCGAAACTGCTTGAATCTTTAATTATAGAGTTAATTATTTTAAACCTCGACTTCATACTACTAGTATCTTTGTAAGTACCCCGTTTTCCGAACTGGCTATAAATTGGATTTTCAAATGTGTTGAAATTCTTCGATATATTTTAGTGGGCTGAGTCTTTTTAATGATTTATGCGGGTGATTTAAATTATAATCTTCT
>Ga0209097_10000367_pt1 | contig 46628 bp, 33 predicted proteins | sample AD_UKC052_MetaG_FD_184419 | JGI IMG/M metagenome (GOLD analysis project Ga0209097, IMG submission 184419) | Active sludge microbial communities of municipal wastewater-treating anaerobic digesters from USA - AD_UKC052_MetaG (SPAdes) (version 2) | ecosystem: Engineered > Bioreactor > Anaerobic >... | reverse complement strand
CCTCGCCCTCGCCCTCGCCCTCGCCCTCGCCCTCGCCGCTGCCATACCAGCCGAGGTAGAACTGCTCGACGGCGTTATGCAGCATCACTTTGTGAGCGTTTTCATTGGGGTGTACACCGTCGCCGGGGAATGGGAACGATCCGATCCAGATGGTGTCAAAGGCGGCATCCGGCATGGGCCAGTTCGGATCGCCACCGGGATAGGGCTGGTAGGTGGGACACGCGCCGGGTCTCGGCTCGGTGGTGGGCCAACTGAAGTGATGCTGCATCAGGCCCCAGTTCTGCACGTACTCGCACCCGGCGGTGTTCGCGGCGACCTCGAACTTCTTGATGCCGACTTCCAGGAAGGCCGTGTTGACCTCGAGCTGACTCATACCGCCGAAGCTGTAGTCCTGGCCGAGCAGGGTGAAGTAGACGTTGATGGTGTTCACGTTCAGGTAGTCGTAGTCGGCGATAACGACGTGCTTGATCTGCGGATGGAGTAGGCTGTGATTGACGACGGTCTGCACATCGTCCTTGATGCTGTTCCACCAACCTTCACGAAGGTACTGGGCGATACCGGAAAAGACGTCCGTATCCTTGATGCGACTGAGGACATCGTTGCCGCCGATGATGAGGTGAATGGTGTCGATGGTGGGATACACGGCGAGCTGCTGCGTGATCAGACCTCGCCAGTCCGCTGTCGCCCACTGCTCCGCGGTACTGCCGCCCACGGCCGTGACGTCGCCCACGGTATCTACGTCGTCGAGACCGTATTCCTCGAACACCTCGTCCAGCGCCCGGGTAGCCCAGACGCCTGCCGCCCAGCTATCGCCGATGATCAGCACGCGGGGCGTCGCATAGGCCCCGGGCGCCGCGACGGCTACGAGCAATGTCAAGCAGAAACCGTGCGCCATTCGCTTCATCACACCACGCCTCCTTTGGCGAGAGCGATTTCGTGCCCTCTACCGGCGAGCACTTCCCTCTATCATTAGACCTGATTTTCGGATTTTTGTCAAAAGGCGGTGGGGCGGCCAGGCCCATTTGCACGAAAGGATGTAGCCGCCGGCGGCGCGGGCCTTTCTCAGGCCAAGAAACGCCGGCGGATGTCCCCATTCAAGGCCTAGGCGCATCGCCCCGCGCACTGCGGAACCGGCGCCAGTCGATACCAAGCTTGCGCATGCGGGCGCGGAGGGTATGGGGATTGATGTCGAGGAGGCGCGCGGTACCGTAAGGTCCCTCAATGCGTCCATACGTGGCCCGTAGGGCAGCCTCGATATGGCGGCGCATGGCCTCGTCCAGGGAGACGATCTCGGATCGGCGGGCGTCGCCCGAGCGGTGCGCGACCGCCGTCTCGGGTTCCATTATCACGTGGCCTTCTTCGGCCAGGAATCCGAGTGCCTTGGGCACTTCGAGGCGTTCGCCATCGCCGAGGAGGGCGGCGCGATCCATGACGGATCCGAGTTCGCGGATGTTACCCGGCCACGAGTAGGCGCGCAGCAACTCGATGTCCTCATCCGTCGGCATCCGGACAGGGAGGTGAAACCGGATGGCGGCGCGCTCGGCGAAGTGGCGTGCCAAGGGCGGGATGTCCTCCAGGCGGTCGCGTAGCGGCGGCAAGAGGATCGGGAACACGGCGATCCGGTACCACAAATCCTCGCGGAAGCGTTTCTCGGCAACCATGACGGCGAGGTCGCGGTGGGTTGCAGCAACGATGCGGACATCGACATGGATCGCGTGTTCGCCTCCGACGCGCTCCATCCAGCCGTCCTGTAGGATCCGTAGCAGCCGAACTTGGGCCGGAATGGGCAACTCGCCGATCTCGTCAAGGAACAGCGTGCCACCGTCCGCGCGCTCGAACCAGCCCTTTCGGGCCTGTGTGGCGCCGGTGAATGCGCCGCGTTCATACCCAAACAACTGCGAATCGATGAGTTCAGGCGGGATGGCCCCGCAGTTGACGCGGATCACAGGGCCTTCAGCACGCGGCGATCTCCGGTGGATCGTGCGGGCGATCAGTTCCTTGCCGGTGCCGGTCTCGCCGAGGATGAGCACCGGCACATCCGAGCGGGAAACCACGTCCACCCGCTGCATCACCGAGGAGATCCCGGCATCCGCGCCGATGATCACGTCGCCCATCTCCGTTCGGCCCAAGCGGTTCAGGAGGGAAACCTTGTCGGCCTCGGCCGCTTCTCGCAGGGCGTCCATCTCGCGGATGCGGCGATCATTCTCGAGCGCTACCGAGAACGGCTCGAGGAGAATCTGTGTCATCTCAATATGACGCGCCTCAAACACCACGCCCGGCCGGGCGAACAGGATGAGAATGCCCGAGAGTTCCTTGGGCGATCGCAGCGGCCCGGCCAGCGTGTCGCGACCTCGAGCGTTCGGCGCCACCAAGGCCAGATCCGAACCCAAGGAGTTCTTGCCGTGCCGATGGGCGATCCCGGTGGCGCGCGCCCATCCCTCAATGCGACTCACCATGTCGCGGCCGCACTTCGTCCGCGTGGCTTCGACAGGACGCCCTGGCACCGCCGGCCCTATCGCCACCGTCTCAAGGTCCCCGCGGTCTCGGTCGACGCGCCGTACCACGACCTCTTCAACCACTCCTTGGGCGATCAGCATGCCGGCGATGTTGTCCGTAGACTCCGAGATCTCGATATGCTTGCAGGCTTCGCGCCAGACATCGAGAAGGATGGATCGAAACTGTTCCATGGCGTTCTCTCCAGGTTTATTTCCCCGTTATTCTACCAAATACCATGGGGAATTGCCAGTAAATATACTAGAGCCGGAACGATTCAAGATCCGCATTTCGAGTGTATCTCATTTTGTATCAGTAGTTTGCATTATATGCAACGATTTCGGCATGACCTTTGCACTCCTTCTTCTTGGTTGTGGAATCCCGTGACGGGATTTCCCAGTATCCGGGGAGTATGTCTCATGTGGCGATTTCTGTTTGTCGTTCCATTAGGGTTACTGTTGGTTGCCGTCTGTTCGCCCGGGGCCTTCTCAGAAGAGGCGGCCGCGTCATCGCACGAGCAGGAGTTGCTCGAGATGGTCAAGCGATTGGAGCAACGGGTTACTGATCTCGAGGCGCAACTGCGTCAGCAGCAACCCAGCGCGGTTCCTGCGGAGGCCGCCCAGCCGGCCGCTGCCGATGCGACACCAAAGGCCGAGACGGCCGCGGCGCCCGCCGCCCAAACGGGCTCGAACGATCTTCAGGCTCGGTGGAAGAACGGGCTGTCGTTCGAGTCGGCGGACAAGCAGTTTCGACTCAAGCTGGGTGGCCGGCTCCAGGCGGATGCGGCTTTCTTCGACCAAGACGAGGACCTGCGTTGGGCGGTAGGGAAGGAACAGGACAGCGCGGAGTTCCGAAGCGCTCGGATCAATCTCGAAGGCCAGATGTATGGCAACATAATCTACCGCGCCGAGTACGAGTTCGAGGGAGACGGTGCCGGCAAGTTCCGGGACGTCTACGCGGGCATAACCGGGTTGCCGGCGGTGGGGAATCTGAAGCTTGGGCATTTCCGGGAGCCCTTCGGATTCGAGCGGTTGATGAACCCGCTGAACACGGTGTTCATGGAGCGCGCATTGCCCAACGTCTTCACGCCCGACCGGAATATCGGCGCCATGTTCTACGACGCCCCGCTGGAGGAGCGGATGACGTGGGCCGTTGGCGTGTTCAAGGAAACCGACGACTTCCCTTCCTCGAACGACGCGGACGTGGATCAGGGTTACACCTTCACCGGACGCGTGACGGGCTTGCCGTGGTATAAGGAGGATGGGCGCAAGCTGTTGCACCTCGGTCTCGCCTACAGTCACCGCAATCCGGACGGCGCGGTGCCGGATTACCGCACGCGGCCGGAGGCACATCTGGCCCGGCGGTACGTCAATCCGCAGGGATTTCCCTCGTTCCGGCTGCAAGACGCCCACGTGGACGATGTGGACCTGCTCGGCACGGAAGCCCTATTCCTGTATGGTCCCTTCGGACTGCAGGGCGAGTATATCCAGAGCTATGTAGACACCCTCTTTGCGGGGGATCTCGACTTCGGCGGATACTACGTGCAGGCGAACTATTTCCTGACAGGGGAACAGCGCCAATACAAGACGGCCGATGGTCTCTTCGGACGGCTGATCCCGAAACACAACTTCTCGCTTGGGGAAGACGGCGGTTGGGGCGCTTGGGAACTGGCGGCGCGGTACTCGGCGGTCGATGTCGATGATGGTCCGGTTCGTGGCGGCACCGAAGAGAACCTAACGTTCGGCGTCAACTGGTATCTGAATCCCAACACGCGAATCATGTGGAACTACGTGCACGCCATGATCGAGCACGATTTGTATGAAGGGGATCTGGACATCCTCCAGACCCGGGTCCAGGTGGATTTCTAACCAAACGGGTTGCCCGTTCAAGATGCAAAGGAGTCGGAAAATGAAGCATACACAGTGTCTGTCGCGGACCACGAATCATCCTTGCCGAGCCGAGAGCCTGCTCGTCTGGCAGGAGCAAGTGAAGCTGCTGGCCGAGATCGTGACCGTGCTGACGGCCGCGTTTGACTTGGTCCAGGACGTTCTCGCCAAAGGCGACGCTGCCGCATAGGTTCCAGGGCCGATCGCTTCCCTCGGTCGGCTGTCTCCGCTGCCCCAGCCCAGGGGCTCCTTACGGCCACCGGTTATGCCGGTGGCCTTATTCTGTTCCAGGGCTGGGGTGAAACCGTGATTGTCCGCGCGCGGAACGGGCCGAGTGGTTTGCGTGGCTTGCTGCGGAATGAGTAGAGTACTGGGCAGGGCACGTGGGAGGTTTCTGGATGCGGAGCGTATGGTTGATTGTATTCGGCGTTGCGGTAGCGTCGGGGGGCTGTGGCGGCCCTGAGCCGAGCGGCGGCGAACCCGCGAAGGACGGGGCGCGGGTGGTGGGCGCCTCGTTACTCACGCAGACGCATGTCTTCTATCAGAAGATGGTCTCGGCGATGGAGGCCGAGGCGGCTGTGCAGGGCTTCGAGTTACGCGTCCAGTACGCGGAATTCGATCTGCGCAAGCAGAATGACCAGATGGAGATGTTCATCACACAGGGCGTGGACGCGATCATCCTGTCGCCGGTCGAGTCCGCGGGCGTGACCTCGGTGGTGGCCGAAGCGCGCGCGGCCGGCATACCGGTGTTCACGGCAGACATCGCAGCGCACGGAGCCGACGTGGTTTCGCATATTGCCTCGGATAACCACCAGGGCGGTGTCTTGATCGGCGAGTACTTGGCGAAACTCCTTGGCGGCAAGGGCGACGTGGCCATCATCGATCATCCGTCGGTCGAGTCGGTTCAGCAGCGGACGGCCGGTTTCGTTCAGGCGCTTGAGCGGTATCCGGACATGAGGATTGTCCAACGGGTTCCGGGTGAAGGCCAGCGCGACAAGGCGCTCAAGGCGGCCCAGGATCTCCTCGAGGCGTCTGCCGACTTGAAGGGCATCTTCGGTATCAACGATGATTCGGCCCTCGGGGCGCTGGCCGCCGTCGAAGAGGCCGGCCTCGACGATCGAATCGTGATCGTGGGATTCGACGGTACGGACGAGGCACTCAAGGCGATCCAGCGCGGCTCGGCGCTTAAGGCCGATACGGCGCAGTTTCCCGAGGCGATCGGGCAAACCACCATTCAGGCGGTAGCCGCGTATCTCCGAGGCGAGGAGGTGCCGGCGAACGTGCCGGTGAAGGTCGAAGTTCTGGACAAGGCGCGTCTGGACGCGGAGCAATAGGCATGAGCGAATACGTTCTCCAGATGAAGGATATTACGAAGCGGTTCCCGGGCGTGTTGGCGCTGGACAAGGTGTCGTTCAACCTGAAGCCGGGGGATGTGCATTGCCTCGTGGGCGAGAACGGGGCCGGCAAGTCCACGCTAATGAAGATTCTAGCCGGGGCCCAGCCGATGGACTCGGGCGAGATCCTTCTGTCGGGCGAGCCGATCCAAATCCACTCGCCGCACCACGCCCAGACGCTCGGCATCAGCATGATCTACCAGGAGTTCAACCTCAGTCCGTACCTGAGCGTGGCCGAGAACATCTTCCTGGGCCGCGAGCCGCGCATGGGCAAGACACCGTTCATCAACTGGTCGAAGATGTACGCGGACGCCCGCGAGATCCTGGGGCGGATCCGCGTGGACATCGATGTCCGCAAGCCGATCAACGAGTGCAGTGTCGCGCAGCAACAGATGGTCGAGATCGCGAAGGCCCTGTCGTTCCAGTCCAAGGTCATCATCATGGACGAGCCGTCGGCCACGCTCACCGAGCATGAACTGCGCGCCCTGTTCGATCTGATCCGCGATCTGCGCGCCTCGGGCATCGGACTGATCTACATCTCGCACCGACTCGAGGAGGTCTTCGAGATTGGCGACCGGTGCACAGTCATGCGCGACGGCCAGTACATCGACACGAAACCCGTCGGCGAACTCACGCGCGAGTCGATCATCCACATGATGGTCGGCCGCGAATTGAAGGATGAGTTCCCGAAGGAGGTTTTCGCGCGCGGCAACGAGCTGTTGCGCGTCGAGGGGCTAACACGCGAGGGCGCTTTCGAGGACGTCAACTTCGCGGTCCACACCGGCGAGATCGTCGGCCTGACGGGCCTGGTCGGCGCCGGACGCACCGAGGTGGCCCGCGCCATCTTTGGCGCAGACCGATTCGATCGCGGCCAGATTCACCTGAACGGTCGGCCGGTTACCGTGCGGTCACCGCAGGATGCCATCCGACAGGGTGTCGGACTGCTCACCGAGGACCGGAAGAACCAGGGGCTCGTGCTGGGCATGAGCGTTCGCGAGAACACCACGCTGGCGAACCTCAAGGAACTTGTCCGAGGGCTGTTCATCAGCCGCGGCCGCGAGCGTAGCGTGACGCAGCATTACGTGGATGATCTCCAGATCAAGACGCCCGGTGTCGAGCAAGTCGCGCAGAACCTGAGCGGCGGCAATCAACAGAAGGTCGTGTTGGCGAAGTGGCTGTTCACGAAGTCGCGGGTGCTGATCTTCGACGAACCCACCCGCGGTATCGACGTCGGTGCGAAGGTCGAGATCTACAAGCTCATGAACGAGCTGGTCCGCCAAGGGGTGTGCGTGCTCATGATCTCGAGCGAGTTGCCGGAAGTGCTCGGTATGTGCGACCGCATTTTGGTCATGCACGAAGGCCGCCTGGCCGGCGAGCTGTCGCGGTCCGAGGCGACACAGGAGCGGATCATGCGACTGGCCACCGGAGAGGCACAGGCGAATGTCAACTAACGCCGCGGGTCCGTGGCGACGTGCGAATCGGCCCTTTCTCATCCCATCATGAGCGATAGTACCAAGCATAGAAGCGCGGTGTCGGCCACGGTGGGTGCCGGACACAGCGCTCGGGCGTTTGGGCGGACCTACGGCCTCCTGACCCTTGCGCTGGTCATCGAATGCGTCGTGTTTGAGCTGATCGCGCGCCGCCAAGGCGTCCGAAGCTTCCTTTCGCCGAACAGCCTCATGCTCATCCTCAACCATTCGGCGGTGTACGGCGTCATGTCCGTCGGCATGACCTTCGTGATCATCAGCGGCGGTATCGATCTATCGGTGGGCTCGCTCGTGGCCTTCGGCGGCGTGATCAGCGCAATCATCGTCCGGGCCGGTGGCGGCGAACCGGCCTGGCTCTGGATCGCCCTCGGCTGGCTGGGCGCGCTGGCTGCGGGCGCGGTGGCCGGTGGGCTCGCCGGCACGGTGATCACCGTGTTCGAGATCCCGCCGTTTATCGCGACGCTCGCGCTCATGAGTTCGCTGCGCGGACTCGGCTATATCATCGCCAAGGGCCAACCGATATCGGACTTGCCTTCGGCGTACACCGCGCTCGGTCGCGATCGCATCCTGAACGTGGTGCCGATCAGTGTTCTCGTTTTCGTGGCCGTGCTGCTCCTCGGTGGGGTGTTGCTCAATCACACGCGCTTTGGACGTCACGTGCGTGCCATCGGAGGCAATGAGGAGTCGGCGCGCCTGAGCGGCGTGAACGTGCGCGCCGTGAAGTGGTGGGTCTACTGTATGTCGAGCGTGCTCGCCGTGGTAGGCGGGGTGATCCTGTCGTCGAAACTCGGCTCGGGTAGTCCGAAGCTCGGTCTTGGCGACGAGTTGGGCGTGATTGCCGCGGTCGTGGTAGGCGGCACAAGCCTGAGCGGCGGGCGCGGGACCATTGGAGGCACCTTCATCGGCCTGCTGATCGTGTCCGCGCTGAGCAGTGGCCTGAACTGGATTGGCGTCGAGACCTTCGGCCAACAAGTCATCCTGGGTTTGGTGATTCTGGCGGCCGTCCTGCTGGATCGGTTCAAGGGCCGCTCTTGGAGCCTGGCCAAAGGCCGATAGGGCGTTGCCGCGCGGCCATCACCTCGCGTCGGCGGGCGGTTTTCGGACGCAGCGGAAACCAATCTGATCGCGGCGGAAGCAGCCGTCGATCTGGCCGGGCGTGTCGCCGGCGCGGTAGGCAGATCGCAATGTGTCGGCGCTCATATCCCACGCGCCACCGCGCAAGACGAAGTCGGCGGCCGGATCGTCGTCGGCCGGCCCCCTCGGATTCCGCTCGGGCGATTCGGCGTAGTATCCCTTCTCGAAGACGTCGTTGCACCATTCGAGCACGTTGCCGTGCATGTCGTGGATACCGAAGGCGTTGGGCTTCCGCGTCGCCACGGGATGTGTCTTCTTGCCGGCGTTCTCGCCGAACCATGCGTAGTCGCCGAGTCGAGCGACATCATCGCCGAAGCAGTAGGATGCCTCCGAGCCGGCCCGGCATGCGCACTCCCACTCGGCCTCGGTCGGCAGGCGGTAGCCATCGGCGTCGAAGTCGCATGCGCCGGTCTCCTCGTCGTAGCATGGCGTCAGGCCGTCCGCACGCGACCGGGCGTTGCAGTAGAACGCGGCATCGGCCCAGGTGACTTGCTCGACGGGATGGTTCGGCTGCTGGAAGTGCGATGGATTCTTGTGCATCAGCGCTTCGAATTGCGCTTGCGTGACCTCACACCTGTCGATGAGAAAGGCGTCCACGTGCACGGTGTGCGCGGGCGCCTCGTCCGGCTCGCCGGTGTGGCTGCCCATCTCGAACGCCCCGGCCGGCACAAGCGCCATTTCTCCTGTGGCCGTCTTGACTGCGGGTGGCATCGACTTCGCGGCCTGCGAGGGTTGTGGCGCGCTACATGCGCCAACAATCACCGGCAAGACAAAGAGCATCCGCTTCATTTATCGCCCTCTCGGTTGTCGGTAGTCGGCACCCAGTCCGGTTCCTTGTTGCTCAAGCCATCGTGGGTGAGTTGCACGACGACGTTCGGTCGCTCCGGGTCGAGCACCCAGATGTCCCAACCCTCGGCCTGGCGGCCGATGGTGTAGTTGGCGCCTTGCATCCGACTGCCCATGCCGCCTTGCGAGTAGGCAATGTAGCGGCTATCCGGAGACCACTCGACGTGATAGGTCTGTTGCGGGAACACGACGCGGAGGGGTTTGCGCCGATTCGAAACCTTGGGCTCGGATACGGTGAGATCGATGTCGGCAACCTCGATGTAGAAGTAGTCTTTGTGCCGTGTATTGCCGGTGCCCCACGCCACCTGTTTGCCGGAGGGCGCGATATCGGGCCGGCATTGGTGCAGGTCGGCGGCGTCCGAACACGACCGCATCAGTTCGATGACGCGCGTGCCATGAACCTCAACGGCGACGATGGACTCGTTGAAACCCATCGCCCGGATGGCGCTCGCGATGATCCAGTTTCCGTCGGGCGCCCAACACGGATTGAGGAGGCCGGCCATGTCCGTCTTCGGGTGCTGTTTCACCTCGCGTGTGGCGACGTCATGAAAGTAGAGCCCGCCGTTGGCATAGGGATCCGTCATGAATGAGGTGTCCGTCTCCTTGGCGTAGGCAATGGTCCGGCCATCCGGACTCCAGAAGGGCTGTCGCGCCTTCTCGTCCACCTTCACGCGGTTCGAGCCATCGAGATCCATGTAGAACGCGTCTCGGACCCGAGTGCCGCCCTCGTCTCGATCCGCCAGAAAGAGGATCTTCGAGCCGTCGGGCGACGCGTGCGGGTATAACTCGTCGATGTCCGGCGTTTGGGTGATGTTCACCGGATTCGAGCCGTCCGCGTCCATGAGGATCAGTTCCCAATTCCCGTCGCGGTGACTCTCGTAAACGATTCGATGGGGATAGGCCGCCATCTCCGCGCCGAGCTCGGCCACCGCGGCATCGTCCGCGGTGGCCGCATGACCGACGACGCACAAAAGAAACACAAGGGTCAGGGTTCGCGCTGCTTGTTTCATCGTGGCTGGATTCCTTCCGCTGGCACCAACGGCACCATCCTAAGCGAGTGTAACGGCCTTGTGCAATGCCGGCGGACGTACGGGCCCGTTTGATCGGCGCCCCGTGTTGTCAGTACAACCTAGCCGTGGCCGGGCGCGTGGCCGGGCGGGAGAAAGGCGATGGCACAAGGCGCGATTCTGGTGTTGGGCGCGTACGGGCTCGCAGGCCGGGCAATCGTGCAGGGCCTCGTCGATCGCACGCCGCACCACATTGTAGCGGCGGGACGCAATCCGGACCGATTGCAGGCCTTTGTCGCGGGGTTCACGAACGAACGGGTCGAGTCGCGCGTGCTGGACGTCGCGGATCACGATCCGTTGCGCGATGCCTGCGCGGCATCCGCCTTGGTCATCAACGCGGTCGGTCCGTACGCCCAACACGGGGCGGCTACGGCCCGTGTCGTCGTCGAGAGCGGCCGGGCCTATCTCGATTGCGCCAACGAACAGATCCAGTACGAGCGGCTGCGTGCCCTTGACGGCCTCGCGCGGGAACGCGGCGTGCCGATGATCACCGCGGCCGGCGCCGTACCGGGCATGTCAACCTTGCTCACCGCGCACGTCCTCGAACGGTTTCCACAGGCCGATTCCGTGGACTGGTACTGGGCCCAGTTCCGTCATGCCTATGAAGCGTCGGGCCTGGGATCGTTCATGAGCGGCGTGCTCGAGGCCGTGCACCGGCCGGTTGCCCTAGTCGACGGCGCGATCACACCGATAATCCTGGGCGAGTCGCAATGCCGCGTCGACTTCGGGCCGCCGTTTGGCGAGCGCCTGGTATTCGAACTGCCCACGATCGACACGTTGACGCTGCCGGCGCGGTTCTCGCTCCGCCATATGCACTCCTGGTTCTACATGGGAGATCTCCCCACCTGGCAGTTCAAGGTCATCCGGATTCTCCAGCCGCACCGGAGGCCGTGGGCTTATCGGCTCATCGAGCGTGTTACGCGTCGGGTGAACGCGGGCGAGATGGCGAAGGCTCTGGCCGCCGGATGGGGACCCGAGGCCCTTCTCGTGGTGAACGTGCGAACAGGCGCCAAGACAAGGACGGGGCGGATTCTGTTCCGCGATGGAGCCGTGGCCACGGCGTGCCTCCCGGTGCTGATTGCGCGGGAGTATCTGGCGGGCCGACTGAATCGCCCCGGCCTGGCCTCGCCGCTGGACCTTGTTGACCCGGCCGTCGCGCTGGGGGCACTCGGCGACGCAGCCTTGCAGGTCAACCTCCCAGACGATGCTTCTGCTGACGCGTAGCGGTCTTTCGTTGCTCTGCCACGGCCTCGCCTATATACTCGATCCGAACCGCGGAGAGTCCTTTCCGGGATGGATGGCAGCTACCGAGAACGTTCCGAGAATGCGCTGAGCACGCCGCGCGCACTGGGCGTGCTCGCCCTGATTCTTGTTGCGGCATTGGCGTGGCGGTTGTATCGAATCGGCGAGGAATCGATTGACCTCGAGGAATACGTGTGCGTTACGCACCTCGATGCGCCGAACGTCGTGGCGTTCATCCGCGATCTGCGGCAGACGGATCCCGCCATCGCGCCGCTTCCCTTTGCGTTGACGTACTACTGGTCGCGACTGGCTGGGCGTTCGGCGGCGGCGTTGCGGCTGCTTACCGTAGTGTTCAGCGTCGCGGTTATCCCGTTCCTGTATATGTTGGGTACGGTGCTGTTCGGGCGCACACCATTTGGCCGCCGCGCGGGCCTCGTGGCGGCGCTCTGTTTCGCGCTCTCTCCCATCAACATCGTGCACGCGCAAACCGTCCGGCACTATGCCCTCTTGACCTTCCTGGCCGCAGTGTCGGCTTACGCGTTGGCGTGCGCCGTGCACGGGCGAGGCCGACGCTGGTGGTGGGTCAACGTGGCCGCCAACGTTCTGATCGCCTGGACGCACTTGTTCGGCGTGTTCCTGATAGCGGCGCAGGGCGTCTACCTGCTGGTTGTCCATCGCCGAACGTTGGTCCGAAGCGTGATGTGGGGTCTGGCGCACGCCGTGCTGTTCGCGCCATGGTACGCGTGGGTCGCTACGAAACCGCCCGAGCCGCCTTGTGCCTACAGCGCCTTCAGGCGGCCGCCGCTGCGAGACTTGACGTGGGATCTCTTTGGCGACGAGATCGTCGAGATGGCCGGGGCGATCCGTGTGTACGGCAACGCCTGGGCGTTCCTGTCCGATGCCCAGGCGCGATGGCTTCACGGCGCGCATGCGTGGTTCGACGTGCCAATGGTGGCCCTCTTCTGCGCGGCGGTCGGATGGGGCCTTTGCTCGTTGTTGCGCGCGCTTGCTCGCCGAAAGAAGGACGCCGACGCGGAGAAGCGGTCATCCTCCGCGGCGGCCGGCAATATCGCGTTTCTCCTCCTCTGGTATGTCGTGCCGCCCGTGACGCTCTTCGTCCTGTCGCACGTGTGGCGTCCGTGCCACCAATTCCGGTACTCGGTGTATCACATGCTGCCGCTGTACCTGCTCGTGGGCGGACTCGTCGCCGGCTTGCCGGGCCGGTGGCCGCGAGCGATCCTGTGTGTGGGCCTGGTGGCCGCGTACGGATATCAACTGAGCATAACGCTGCCGGGCGCTGTTCGCAGCGATTGGCGCGGCGCCGCGCAGCACGTCGCGGCTGAAGGAGCGCCGAGCGATATCGTTCTGGTCAGCGGCGGCCCAATCTGGCTTGAGACGTTCCGGATCAACGTCGACGAGCCGAGACCGCCGATGTGCACCGTCTTCGGCACGGACGCCCTCGTCGAGATGGCCGACACCCTGGCCTCAACGTGCCAGACGCTTGGCGACCAACGGGCCGTCTGGGCGCTCCTGATGCAAGACTTCGAGCGCCGGCCCTCCGAGGCTTTTGAGGCGGCCTTGCGGGCGCAGGGCCTGGACTTCCATCGCCGGGAGTTCACCGGCGAACGCCATCTCGTGCTGTATCGCCTGTCCAAAGATGCCGTGACGCCGCCGGGCGAGGTCGCGGCGCTTGCGTTGCCGCAGTTCGCCGAGGCCATGGCCATGCATAGGGGCGATGCCCTGATCGAGTCCTTCAGGGGCGATTTCCGCGCGATCCCGGATGAGGACGGCGGCGCCTACGCCCGACTAGGACTCGAATTGGCGGAACGCGACGCCGTGCCACTGGCCGCGGTGGCCTTCGGCCGGGCGCTGGCGTTACGCCCGTCGAACTTGTTGGTGTTCACGGATCTCGAGGCGGCCGTCACCGGCAGAGCGGTCCTCGACATGCGCCTCGACACATTGCTCGATGCGCTGCCGGAGCTGCCCAGAACGGCCGCGCGGATGGGACAGCTCGTCGAGGAACTCGACGGGCGCGGACTCGCGGCGGCGGCCCAGCGCGCCCGCGATTCCGCCCGATCTCAAGGCCCTTCGCCAGGCACCCTCTAGCGCCTACGTGATCGCATGGAGAAGAGGGCCGTCGCTCTTCCGGACGACGCGGGCTACGCGGGGGTTCCATCACGCGTTGGGCCGGTTGCGCTTCTTGTGCTATCCTTCGGCGGTGAGAGCAGGATCCGTCCGGAATCGGAGGAGCGGCGATGAAAGGCCTCATCTTGAGCGGTGGCGCCGGCACGCGGTTGCATCCGCTCACGCGCGTGGTCAGCAAGCAACTACTGCCAATCTACGACAAGCCGATGATCTACTATCCGCTGAGCACGCTCATGCTGGCCGGCATTCGCGATGTATTGGTCATTTCGACGCCAGTCGACTTGCCCTTGTTCGAGCGGCTCCTGGGTGATGGTGCGCGCCTCGGTATGCGGTTCTCCTATGCGGAACAGCCGCGCCCCGAGGGCCTGGCCCAGGCGTTCATCATTGGCGAGTCGTTCATCGGCGGCGTTCCCTCGTGCCTCGTTTTGGGCGACAACATCTTCTATGGCCACGGTATGAGCGGCCTCCTGAAGAGGGCGGCGCTGCTCGACGAAGGCGCACGGATTTTCGGATATTACGTGAGCGACCCCGATCGTTACGGTGTAGTCGAGCTCGACAAGAGCGGACTGGCGCTCGGCATCGAGGAGAAACCGGCACGACCGAAGAGCCACTACGCCGTGCCGGGGCTCTATTTCTATGGCCCCGATGTCTGTGCGTACGCGCGGGCGCTCGAGCCAAGTGCGCGAGGCGAACTCGAAATCACGGACCTGAATCGGGTCTACCTCGAACAAGGACGACTCCGGGTCGAGCTCCTCGGCCGCGGCGTGGCATGGCTCGACACCGGTACGAACCGCAGCCTCATGGAGGCGTCGCAGTTCGTCCAGGCCATCGAGGAGCGCCAGGGGCTGAAGGTCGGTTGTATCGAGGAGATCGCGTGGCGTCAGGGATGGATCGGCCCGGCGCAGGTCGAGGCCGAGGCCGAGAGCATGGGCAAGAGTGCGTACGCGGCATACTTGCGCGAGTTGCTGAAACGCGGAATCGATGGATGACCTGGGGGCTCGCCCAGGCCATGCGAGGATAGGAGAGGTTCAGAGCGTGCACACCAAGCAGGACGCGACGGTGGCTTATTCCGTGGTTGTTCCGGTCTACAACAGCACCGAATCCCTCGTTGAACTCCATCGACGGTTGGTCCAGACATTCGAGACGACGATCCAGGCGTCTTTTGAGATCCTGTTCGTAGACGATGCGTCGCCGAATCCGGCGACGTGGCCCACCATCGAGTCGATCAAGAAGGAGGATCCGCGCGTTCGGGCCTTTCAACTCATGCGCAATTCGGGCCAACACAACGCCACCATGTGCGGCCTCCGCCACACACGCGGTTCTTACGTGGTCATGATGGACGATGACCTCCAGCATCCGCCGGAGGAAGTTCCCAAGCTTATCGAGGCCCTTCGGCAGCATCCGCGTTGGGACGCCGTGCTCGGCGTTCCCGAGCATCGGGCCCACGCTTCGTACCGGAACGTGGCCTCGATCTTGGTCAATCGATTCATCGGCTGGTCAATCCGGAAACCGCCGCACGTCACGCTGGCCAGCTTTCGGCTCATCACGCGCGAGTTGTGCGACGCCCTCGTCGAGTACAAGGGGCACATCATCACGATCGGGTCGTTGATCTGCATGTGTACGCAGGGCGTTGGGAACGCCGAGGTCGCGCATGCCTCGAGGGCCCACGGCAAGTCCGGATACTCCTACCGCAAGCTGATAGGCCTCGCCGTAAGCAACGTTTTCAACTTCAGCGATCTGCCCCTCAAGATCATCAGTTGGCTGGGCTTTCTGTCTGCCGTGCTTGCCGTGGCGATGTCAATCTACATTCTATATCTCAAGTTGACGGGTGGCATCACACAGGCCGGCTTCGCCACGATCGTGCTCCTCGTGTCGTTCTACTCGGGCGCGCTGCTGTTTGCGGTGGGCATCCTCGGCCAGTACATCATGCGGATCATGCGCGCTGCCACCGCCCAACAGCAATTCACCGTACGGCATGCCCGCAGCCAAGATGAGGATCTCGGATGACCCGCCGTAGACGCTTGCTGGTTCTCGGCGCCACGCCGTTTCAGGTCCCCATCGTCAAGAAAGCACACGATCGCGGCTACCACGTAACCACGCTGGACAACATCCCGAGCAATCCGGCCCACCGTTACGCCGATGAAACCGGCGACGTAAGCATTGTCGACGCGGAAGCCGTCTTGGCCTTCGCGCGCGATCACGGCGCCGATGGCATCCTGACGGGCGGATCCGACGTCGGCGTGGCCAGTGTTGGGCTTGTGTGCGACACCCTCGGCCTGCCCGGCATCACGCACGAGCAAGGAGTCATCCTGACGCAGAAGGATCGGTTCCGGGCCTTCCAGCGCAGCCAAGGACTCCGCCATCCCGAGTTTCATGTCTTCACCAACGAGGACGCGTTTCTCGATGCTGTTCCTCGCCTCGAAGGGCGGTTCGTCATCAAACCCGTCGACCGTTCCGGAAGCAAGGGCGTCACGACGCTGGATCTCGACGCACCGCTCGACGAAGCGCATCTGCGAACCGTCTTTGAGAATGCGCACACGCAGAGTCTGCGGAAGCGCGTGATTATCGAGGCCTTCGTGCCGGGCGTCGAGCGCGGCGGCGACGCCTTCCTTCGCCATGGCCGGTTCGTCTCGTTCTGCATCACCAACAAGGCGTTGACGCCGGCGCCGTACTTTGTGCCTGTCGGCCATACGATTCCGTCGCGCCTGGACGCACTGACGCGACAGGCGATCCAGGATGCCGTGGGCGATGTGCTGCACCGACTGGGCGTGCATGACGGCCCGGTCAATTTCGACGTGATGGTGGACGATGCGGGTACCGCCACCGTGCTCGAGATGAGTCCGCGGTTTGGCGGCAACTGCATTCCGCAGATCATCCATCACGGCGCGCAGTTCGACGAGATCGAGGCCAGCATCGTCTGGGCCGTCGAAGGCGAGGTGCCGGACGCGCGTGCCTGCGTCCACGAGGCCATCGTGCCGACGGGCTCGCGGATTCTCGGCGCCAGCCAGACCGGCGTCCTGAAAAGCATCCGGCCCATCGAGCAGGTTCGGCATGAATTCGACGACGCCCTGCTCGAACTCGTGTACGATGTCGCGCCCGGCCAACCAGTTCATCAATTCACGCAAGGCAACTACCGCATCGGCCACGTCATAGCAACACGCCCGTCTTTGGACGCATTGGAGGCGTCGCTCGAGGCTATCGAGCGCGCGATCGCAGCCACGGTATGAAGATCCTGTACATATCGCGTCATTTCAACAAAGGCGGCTACTATATCCTCGAACACCTGATCCGCCAAGGGTTTGATATCGCGGGCATCGTCTTGCGCGACGAGTACAGTCCATTCAAGGATCCGTGGCGGCGCCCCTGGGCCATCGCGCGCTATCACGCCGAGTGCGCCTACTACCGATGCCAGCCCTGCAAGTTCCTCCACTCCGAGGAGCTCTCGGCCAAGCGAAGCCGAGTGCCGATTCTGCTGGTTGATGATATCAACAGCGACGCCGCGTGCGCGCGAATCGAGGCCCTATCGCCCGACGTTGCGCTGATCGGTGGTGGTTGGCACCAACGCATTGCCCCGCGCGTGTTCAATCTGCCCCCCTACGGCACGCTCAACGTGCATCCATCGCTGCTGCCGGCCTTCCGAGGAACGACCGTGCACCGCTGGCAAATCCTCCACGGCGTGACCGAGTCGGGCGTCTCGATTCACTACGTCGAGGAGGATTTTGACACCGGTGCCGTCGTGGGGCAGACGCGCCTGCGCGTTGGTATCGACGATACGCCTCAAGTGCTCGCGGACAAGGCGGGACGCGCCGCCGTGCCGCTTGTGCACGACATCCTCGGCCGTATTCGCGATTTGGCGAAGGGTGGGCGTTTGGACGGAATGGTTCAGTCGCCTATGAACGAACCGGCCTTCCGCGCGTGGAAGTGGGACGACGCGCTTCTCGAGATCGATTGGCGCCGGCCGCTGCGCGATGTATACAATCTCATCCGCGCCGCCCACCAGGAATCGTATAAGTACAAAGGGCCCATCATGCGCATCAGGGGAAAACCGTTTCTGGTGCGCCGGGCCCGTTTGGCCGCGGCCGCCGACGCGCCGGCGGGCGAATGGCCCCGCGTGACGCGCATCGGGCGCGATGGCGTATGGATCGCCCGTTCCGGCGATGGCGATGCGCTGATCCTCACCCAGGTGCAACCGGGTGGACCGGACCACGCGCGGCAGCGGGCCTTTCCGGCATGTCGGTTGGCGGCGCAAGGTCTGGTGGCGGTAGGGGATCGGCTCGGCGAGTGAACCGGGGCGGCCGTGGCAACTACGGATGAGAAAATGACTACGCTTCGATTAGCGGCGGTGGGCGACGTTTCGCTGGGCGACCAGCCGAGTTGCTTCGGCTTCGGCGTCCGCGGCCGGCATGACCGCAACCGGTATGCCTCGCTGATCCGCGACGCGCGCATCGCGGATGCGTTGCAGCAAGCCGATCTCGCCTTTGCCAATCTCGAGTGCGCCTACAACGACGCCGAGCCGATGAAACTGGCCTCACACTTCATGTGCGCCAGCCGGACCGGCCTTCACTTCCTCCATAGCCTCGGCATCCGCATGGTCGACGTGGCCAACAATCACGTACTCGAGCGGGGGGCGGCCGGGTTGCGCGAGTTGACGGCCGCGCTCGACGCCCTCGGCATCGTCCACGTCGGCCTCGATCCGGTGCACATTGGCGAATACGGCCGCAAACGCATCGCCTTCCGGGCGTATTCCGCCGTGCCCGACTTCAAGCATGCCGATGCCATGCGCCTCTGGCATGATGATGAACTCGAGACGATCCGCCGCGCGGCCGCCGATGTCGATTTCTGCATCGTCGCCATGCACTGGGGCAACGAATTCGTCGATGTGCCCTCGCGCGAACAGATCCGCATCGGCCATGCCCTGGTGGAGGCCGGCGCCGATCTCGTCCTTGGCGCCCATCCACACGTCCTCCAGCCCGTCGAGCGATACCAGGACCGACTCATCGCTTACAGCCTCGGCAACTTCATCTTCGATGGTTGCATGGACAACACGTTCTTGTCGGCCGTCTTCACCTTCGACATCGATCTCGATACGCGGCGGTCGCAATTCCAGGTGTTGCCCGTTGTGGCCTCGCCGCGCGATTACTCGCTGACCGTAGCCGAAGGCGACCTTGCCCGCCGCATCGAGGAGCAGATTGCGGGGCGCGTGACGCCCTTGTCCGACGATGATTACAACCGCCGCGTACTCGAGATGCGGCACGCGTATCGACGGGCCGTGCTGGACAAGGCCCTGCGAAACGCCTTCCGGTTCCGGGATCGCCTGGGTATCCTGGCGTGGGCGCTCAAACGCATATTCTTCATCATCAAGAACCGCAAGCGCGAGCGGCGCGATCCAAACGAGGTGTACACATGGAAATGACGGCCATCATTGTCACGGCGTTGGTGCTGAACATGGCCGGCGCGCTGTTGGGCAAGTACCTCGGCATGTTCACGTCCCAGTATATCGTGTTTGGCCTCCTCTTCATGCTCTTGCTCGCGGTCTACGCGTTTCGCGTCGTGTTTTGGCTCATGGTGGGGAAACGATGGCAGATCTCGTTCATCTATCCCGTGCTCAGCCTCAACTACATCTTTTCGTTCTTGCTCGGCCTGGCGTTGTTTCGTGAAGCCTTCGAGTTTCAGCGGCTCGCCGCCTCGTTCGTTATCATCGTCGGCGTTATCCTGGTTTCCCGCTCGCCCCACCGCCGCGAAAGGACCCGTCAATGACGATGTACTACATCATGGCTGTGGCTGCGCCCGCGTTGTCCTCTGTCGCGCACATCATGTTTAAGACCTTTGCCATCGCGACACACAGGCCCGGGTGGCGCGGTTTCGTTGACAAGCGGCTCATCACAGGCACTTTCCTGTTCTCCTTGAGTTCCATCATCTCCATCATCTCCATGACCGTCGTGGATTTCTCGGCGTTCTTTTCTTTCACGGCGCTAAGCTACCCGTTCATCTCGATCCTGTCGCGGATTGTCTTGAAAGAGACCATCGACAAGCGCAAGATCATAGGAAACGCCGTCATCGTAATCGGCATTATCCTTTACAACGCGCCGCTCTAGCGCCGGAGAATCTGGATGTCGCGATTCGGGATACCGTTCAACCGGGCTTGCTTTGAAGGGAAGGAACTCATCTACATCGCGGAGGCGATCCAGAACGGCCATATCTCGGGCGACGGAAGCTTCACGCGTCGTTGCCAGGCCTTCCTCGAAGAGGCCCTTGGTGTGCCGAAGGTGCTGCTGACGACATCGTGCACACACGCCATCGAGATGGCGGCCCTCCTCCTCGAGTGCCAGCCGGGCGACGAGGTGATCGTCCCTTCCTTTACGTTTGTCTCTACGGTGAATGCCTTCGTGTTGCGCGGCGCGACGCCGGTGTTCATCGATGTCCGTCCCGACACACTGAACATGGACGAACGCCTCCTCGACGCCCTTGTTACGCCGAAGACGAAGGCGATCGTGCCCGTGCACTACGCGGGCGTGGGCTGCGAGATGGATGCGATCATGGCCGTGGCCGCTCGCCATGGCGTGCCCGTCATCGAGGACAACGCCCACGGCCTGTTCGGGACGTACCGAGGCCGGCCCCTGGGTGCCTTCGGCGCGCTGGCCTCGCAGAGCTTTCACGAAACGAAGAACTTCACGTGTGGCGAAGGTGGCGCTGTGGTCATCAACGATCCCAACCTCATCGAGCGTGCCGAGATCATCCGCGAGAAAGGCACCAATCGAAGCCGGTTCTTCCGCGGCCAAGTCGACAAGTACACCTGGGTCGACGTCGGTTCGAGTTATCTCCCGTCCGACGTGCTGGCTGCGTTTCTCTTCGCGCAACTCGAGGCGCGCGATCACATCCAGGCGAATCGCCGCCGCATCTGGGAGCGCTACGCCACCGAGCTGGCCGATTGGGCCGAGGCGCAGGGCGTCACCCTGCCGACGGTCCCACCGCACTGCGAACAGGCCTACCACATGTTCTATCTCCTCATGCCGGACCTCGATCGGAGGCAGGCGCTGATCGACCATTTGGCTGCTCGCAGCATTGGCGCCGTGTTCCACTACTTGCCGCTCCATCTCTCCGACATGGGCCGCCGTTTCGGCGGAAGCGAAGGCGATTGCCCCGTTACCGAGGACGTCAGCGATCGCCTTATTCGGCTCCCGTTCTTCAACGAGCTATCCGAAGGCGACCAGAGCACGGTGATTGATGCCGTGTGCGAATTCGCTCAGCCATGATCGACATCGACGCCATCACGACCAATCTCGAGCAAGACGAGCGGGGCGTCTGGATGCCGAAAGGGCGCTCCTCCGTATCCTATCCGGAAGACGGCAACGCGCGCTCCCGGCGCCTCGAAGAAGAGTCGTTCTGGTTCAATCACCGAAACGCGTGTATCGTCGCGGCCGCCAAGACCTTTCCCCCGGACGGAACGGTGTTCGACATCGGCGGCGGCAACGGTTACGTATCCCTTGCCCTACTCCGAGCCGACTGCGCGGCGGTGCTTGTCGAACCGGGTCTCGAAGGCGTCGAGAATGCGCGCGTGCGCGGCGTGGCGCCTATCATCGCCGCCGCCCTTGACGATACCGGATTCCGGCCGGGGTCATTGCCGGCCGCCGGCCTGTTCGACGTGATCGAGCACATCGAAGATGATGCCACGTTCCTGAGGTCCGTGCACGATGCGATGACTACCGGCGGACGACTCTACGTGACGGCGCCGGCGTACAGCTTCCTCTGGAGTAATGAGGATCGGCGCGCCGGCCACTACAGGCGGTATACGGCGGCCGGACTTGCGCGCCGCCTCGACGGCGCCGGATTCGACACCGAGTTCGCCACGTACATTTTCGAATTCCTGCCGGCGCCCATTTTCCTACTCCGCACCGTACCGACGCACCTGCGCATTCGCCGCACGAGCGAGTTTCAACGTATCCAACGCGAGCATCGCAGCGCCGGCGGCCTCGTGTCCCGGCTTCAGCAGTGGAGCTTCCGCCGCGAGCTCGAGGCCATCCGCGCGAAACGGGCATTGCCCTTCGGCGGCTCGTGTCTTGTCATCGCGCGCGCGCGGTAAACCTGGTATCATGCGCGATGGAGGTGTCCCAGGCAGGCGCGTCCTCATCCAATGAGCACCGAATCCAAAGAGTGTTCCTGGGCGTCCGTCGGCGGCGTGCGTTTCCGCGACGCGCTGATCGGCGTCTTGGTCATCGGCGCGGCCATCGCGTCAATGTATGCCTATGTCTTCGACGAGCCGGAATCGTTGCGTTGGCTCGGCATCGGCGACGCCAACATCGAAACCGGGCCCATGGCCTTCGCCATGGATGACGCCATCCACCGCGGCGAGGTGCCCTTGTGGAATCCACTATCGTTTTGTGGAACGCCCTTCGCCGCCAATCCGGCCCACTCGCTGTTCTATCCGCCGAACCTTATCCGAAGCCTGGCTACTTCTCATCCAACACCGTTCCGCACCCACGCCGGTATCCTTGTCCTCGTCGCGTGCCATCTCCTCTTGGCCGGTGTCGGCACCTTTCTTTTTGCCCGGCATCAGCGGCTGAGTCGGCCGGCCTCGTTCGTGGCCGCCTTCGCGTTCGTCCTCAGTTCACCGTTCATCTACCGAACCTTAGGCCATTGGCGCATGATGTTTGTGGCGTCGTGGCTGCCGATGCTCTTGGCCGCGTTGGCGGCCGCACTCGACGCGCGCGCTTTACGACGCAAGATCTTCTTCGCGCTGATTGCCGCCCTGGCCTTCGGCATGGCGTGCCTCGTCGGCGCGCCGCAGATGTTCACCACGATGGGATTCTTGGCGGCCGTCTACTGTGCCGTGTACCGATTGCTCCACTGGCCGAAGCGGGCCGACATGTCCGGCACGCTCTCGCGGGACGCATCGGCCATGGCCGTGTTCGTCGTGGTCGGCGTTCTGATCGCCGCCGCGGCGCTCGTGCCGGGCGCCGAACTGGCGGGATTCAGCGCGCGAACCAAGGGCGACGCCGAACACGCTTTCGCGCGAACCGAAGAGCGGCCGGACTGGAACGCCTTCCAGCTCCTGGCCACCTATTCCGGATCGGCCACGGACAGCGGCCTGCGCTTCACCGGCGCCGGCGTCCTCATCCTGGCCCTGTGCGCGTGGCTGCACGCCGACCGCCGTAGAATGCTCGTTCATGCCGCCCTGTTCTACGTCGCGCTCGATTGCTCGCTGGGTCCGCCCTTCCCGTTCGCGCGACTGCTCGTCGCTGTAGCGCCGTTCGCGATGAGTCAGCCGCAGCGCGCGGCGCTATTTGCGTGCTTCTTCCTCGGACTCCTGGCCGGTTTCGGTCTCGATGCGTTGACGACGCGACGCGATACGCGCGCGGCCCAATGGCGCGCGGCCGCAGCGGCCATCGCAAGCGGCATCATCGTCCTGTACACGCTCGAAGGCTGTGCCAATCCGCATCCGTTCCTAGACGTATCAAAGGCCGTACTCGTGTTGCCGGCGGCGGTGGCCGTGCTCGGCACAGTGGCCAGCTTCATGTCCACGGGCCGTGTGCCCAAGGTGCTGCTGGCTGCGCTCGTGTTCGCCGAGATCTGGACCTGGAACACCGAGTTCATTCCGCACTACTGGCGCGGGCGCCGCGCGGAAGTGCCGGGTGACGTGGCCTATCTTAAAGCGGAACGCTCCCTCTGGAGCGACAACACCCGCGGCGCGGATCCACATCCGAACTGGTGGGTGTACGACCTCCGGCCCGCCATGAACGGCTACGATCCCCTCCATATCGCGCGCGTCCGCGAGGTGCTGTGTGCGCAACGCCTCGAGGACGAGTCGAAACGCCACGTCGCCGACAAGGAGGTGCTTGCCCTGAACCAGCGCGGCCACCTGTTCCTCAAACGCTCGTTCTGGTTGGCACGGCAGTACGTGCGCGGTACCCTGCCGGACAAGGGCGTCCTCTTTCCTGCCGCGACGACGGTGTTCTTGCCCGATCCGCCGGCCGGGCTCGCGATTCCCGAGGTCGGCCGCGACGAGGTCGAGGCCGAGCCCTTCTCGCCGAACGTGACGCGCGAGCGACTCGGCGAGGAATTGACTCCAGTCCGCGATGCTGCTGACGCGCAGCGTCTCACGCTGGACCTATCGAGGGTCGAGTTGACGGGCCGACATGCCGCCCTCCGTCTCGTCGTGCGGGCGTCGGGATGGACGCAGGCCGTGCCGACGATCCGTTGCCCGAGCACCGGCGAAGCCGTGCCGGCGAAAGCGCAGCGGATTCCCCCCGTGCGCCAGCGCCCCTTCGTGTGCCACATTCCGCTGCCGGACTTCCCTGACGTCGCGGCGGCTCTCGAGTTCCGATGCGATACGCCGGATACGGAGGTGACCGTCCAAGCGGCCCTCATCGTTCAGGACATGGACGACGAGAACGAGCGTATCGAGGTAGTCGAGCGCACCATGAACTCGGTCACCGTGGCGTTGCATGCGTTACCGGGACCACGTATGCTCACTTTCGTCGATGCGGACTATCCAGGCTGGCGGGCCTACGTCGACGACGCGCCGGCCGGGATGCTATGCGCGAATGACGTGTTCAAAGCCGTCGCCGTGCCCGAGGGCGACCACACCGTGCGCTTCGAGTTTCACTCGGCGCGTGTCACGGCCGGCGTGTTGGTATCGCTCGTAACGCTGCTCGCGATGGCGGTATGGCTGCTGGTCGAGTCCATGCGCCGGAAGCGCGCCAGGGCTTGCGACAACGCCCAGGATCGCCTATGCTGAGCCCACAACACGGGAGGTTATGCTATGGCCGGAGGCCTATGGTTATCGGACTTGAGATCCGCGCAGACGCCGCCGCCCGCAAGGACGGCGCAACCGGATCTCGTTCTGCGGGCCGAGATCAAAGACCTGCAGCATCAGCTCGCGCGGCTATCGCTGTTGAACCAGGCGCTCTGGGAGCTCATCCGCGATAAGGCCGGTCTCACCGACGCCCATCTGGAGCGTATGGCGCAGGAGATTGATCTGCGCGATGGCGTGGCCGACGGACAGATCACGCACGGCGCCGTGAAGTGTCCGACATGCGGCCGCATCTCGAACTCGAAGCACTACCGCTGCCTCTATTGTGGACAGGAGTTCGAGCGGCCCACGATGGCTTAGGCGAAGCCTGGCAGGCGCTCAGCCCGCCTTCTTCTCGCCGTCGTCTTTCTTCTTCTCGACGACGCCGGGAATGACGTGGAGTTCGATGCGCTCGAGGCACATGACGCTCCGGCCGAAATACGTGTCGCCCGGAAACACGCTACGGAACTCGCCGATCTCCGGCGCCAGCGCCTGGCCGTCCTGCTTCAGGGCGACCATCGCCTGACGCCCACTCTCCGTCGTGAGGTCGTACCAGGTGGTCATGACCTGGTAGCCGTCCGTGCCTTTGAAGAGCACATACACGTTCCGCTTCAGGTAGTCGCTGCTGCCCTCAATCTTCTTCGCCTTCTCGAGCAGCGTCGTGACCAAAACGCCGGTGAAGTCCGAGATGCCGATGAAGCCCACGCTCTCGCCGATGCACGGATAATCCTTGGCGGTTGTTTGCGGCATCGCCTCGAGATCCGCCAGCGTCAGCACCGTTTCCGTGCCGTCGATATCCATAATCGTCAGCGTCTCCGAGGGCCGCTCCGGCGGCTTGCCGGCATACGCCGATCCCGCCAACACCGCCACCACAACGACAACCGCCGCGAACCATCTCATCGTCACACTTCTCTTCATGGCTTCACATTCCTCCTGATGGCGGAGTGCGGATTCCTCCGCAACGATATCCGCGTAAACCTTCTCGCCTCGCCCGGCGATAAGAAAGCCATTATACAGACCGGGTGCCTTAGAAGAAATGAATCGGTGCGAAAGCTGCGCGTGCTTCCTACGCTCTGTTCCACCCGCCGCATTTGGGAATCGGGCCACGTTTGCGCTACCATACCGCTCTTGCCGATGGCAATGAATTCCCCTGGTTTCCTCAGAAATGCCGGTGCTCTTTCGCGCCGGCGAGGCCGCATATCGTGATCGAGAAGAACTACCATACGCATACGTATCGCTGTAAGCACGCCACGGGCGACGTCGCGGACTACTGCCGCAGGGCCGTGGCCGAAGGGCTGAGCGTCCTCGGCATGTCGGATCACGCGGCGCTGCCCGACAACCGCTGGATCGGCGTCCGGATGGCGTTCACGGAACTCGACGCGTATTGCCGGGCCGTGGATGACGCGCGCGCGGCGTTCCCGGATTTGGTCGTCCTCAAGGCGATGGAATGCGAGTACGACGACGGGTATGCCGCGTACTTCCGCGACGAGCTGCTCGGCCGGTGCGGCATGGATTACCTCATCGGCGCGGCGCACTGGTTTCCGCACGAGGGCGACTGGCACGGCATCTACGGCAATCCCATGGACCCCGCCGGCCTACGCGCCTACACGCGGTACGTCGCCCGCTCGATGGAGTCGGGTCTCTTCGCGTTCATGGCCCATCCCGACCTCTTTGCATGCAGCTACATCGAGTGGGACGAGCACGCCATCGCCGCATCGCGGGAGATCCTCGCCGCGGCCGAGGCGTTGCGCATGCCTCTCGAGATCAACGGTTACGGCCTCATCAAGCCGCTCATCGAGACGCCGGACGGCATCCGCCGCATGTATCCCATAGATCGATTCTGGGAACTCGCGGCCGAGTATGATATCCGCGTCGTCGTGAATTCGGACGCACACCACGTCGCCGATCTCATTGGCGCGACGGACAAGGCCTTTGCCATCGCCGAGCGCTACGGACTCGCTTTCGCAAACCTCGACCGTCTCGAAGTGGCGTACAGGCCGCCGGCGCCTGAGGCGTCCGAAAAGGTGTAGGGGGTGTGCCATGAAATACAGTGTGACCAGCGTCATCCTGCCGGAGTTGGACGTCGCCGAAACCTGCGTCCTGCTGGCAGACCTCGGCTATGCTGGCGTCGAATGGCGCGTCCGGCACACGCCGACAGACGCCATCGGCAAAGGCTACAGCTTCTGGGGCGAACACAAGACGGATCTTTCGCCGGCCAATCTCGTCGAGAAGGCGGACGAGGTGGCGCGCATCACGGCGGATCACGGCCTCGCGATCGCCGGTATCGCCGCCAACTTGCGTGCCGATGAACTCGACGACATCAAGAAGCTTGCCGATGGCGTGGCGATCATGGGCTCGATCCCCATCCGCATCGGCGCGCCGTGGCGCTACGATCGCACCGTCAACTACAACGAGCTCTACGAAGGTACCGTGGCGGCATACGCCAAGGTCATCGAGTTGCTCAAGCCCTACGGCCTGAAGACCATCATCGAGATCCACGGCGGCACGATCATGGTCAGCGCGTCGCTCGCCCACCGGATCGCGTCGAACTTCTCGCCAGATGAGATGGGCGTGATCTACGATGTGAACAACATGGCCATGGATGGTTTCGAGACGTTTCGGATCGGCCTCGAGCTCCTCGGCGATTACCTCGCGCACGTTCACGCCGGCGGCTGGCGGCCCATCGAGAAAGGGCGTCGCGACGACGGGACGCTCGACTGGAAGTACGAGAACTGCGACCTTGCCGAGAGCATCCTCGACATTCCGCTGTTCATGGCCGACCTGAAGGCCGTCCACTATCAGGGATTCATCTCGATTGAGGATTTCCGTCCGATGGATCCCCGAGAGAAGCTCCGGCGCCAAATCGAGTACCTCCGCCGCATCGAGTAGGCGGGGCGGCCATGGACCCTCGCCGGATGCTATAGTACGGCGAGGAGGACCCGTGCCGTGCGTGGAATCCCAATCGCTCTCCTGCTGATCGCCCTCTGCCTGCGCGCAACCGCCAAGGAAGAGCGCACCTACTTCACCGACGAGCGGATCTCCGTCGGCCGCGAGAACGTCGAGCGCTACGATTGGGCACGCGACCTGAAGAAGCGCATGCTCGAGCGCGGCGACGAGATCACCTACTACATCGGTCCAACCTACACCGCCGCAGACGCCTTCGCCGCCCAAAGCGATGAATTCCTCTGGACACTCCAGCCGCCCACCACGCTGCCCCGCGTATACGACTACAACGAATCCGGCGGCCGCACCATTTGTCCCCTCTGCGGCGAAAAGGTCAACAAGATCAGCCCGTGGAATTGTTGGCGAATCGATCCCATCGGCCATCCCTACAAGGTGCAATGCCAGATGTGCGGCGCCCGCTTTCCAAGCAACCATTTTCTGGCCGGCGATCTCGCGTCGGGCGACTATCCCGACGACGGCAAAGGTTGGCAGCATGAAGGGCGCACGTACTACTTCCTCCGCGAGTACGCGCACATGTGCTACGGCTCCGTTGTCGTGCCGACTATCCGGAGTCTATCGGAAGCCTACGCGCTCACCGGCGATGGGGAATACGCGCACAAAGGGTGCATCCTTCTCGCACGCTTGGCCACACAATACCCAAACTACGGCTGGGACGATCCGGACGGCACGCTCGAGAACCGTTTTGACCGCACCTACCTTGGCCCGTGGAACAACCGACATCCGTACTACACGTGGAAACAGGGCGGCATGATCACCGATCTCATCTGGGAGACTTTCTGTCTCGAACCTACGGCCTACGCCTACGATGCGTTCTTTGATCACATGGCCTCGGACGACGAACTCATCGCCTTCGTCAAGGCAAAGGGCATGCCGGTGGCCAACGCCACCGAACTCCGCGCGTATATCGAAGACTACATCTTCCGCGCGGCGATGAATGGATTGCTCGCCGGATGGATCAAAGGTAACGAAGGCTTCCATCAGGCGGCGGCCTTGGCCGTAGCCCTCGTCATGGACGACTACGGCGACCGCCACCCAAATTCGAAGGATATGGTCGACTACGCGTACCACGGCATCGGCTGCGCGGCCTCCATAATGGTGAACGGGCTGGCACGCGACGGCGGCGGCCACGAGAGTCCAAACTACAACCGGATCAAACGCGATTTCATCCGCGTGGCCGAGTTGATGGAAGAAGTCCGGCACCGCCATCCCGATATCTATCCGAAAGACGCCTATCCGGACATTCTTGCCCATCCGAAAGCCCGTGAATTCTTCAACTACTACATCGACATGTTGGCCGTCGACTGCTTCTTGCCTTCGATTGGCGACTGCGGCGGTATCGGCGCCCCCGATCGGTATGACGAGACGAACCGGCGCTACTCCACGCTCACGAGCGAGAACCTCTATGCGTTCCAGCGCTACGGCGATCCCCGTTTCGCCCGCGCGGCGACGAAACCGGACGGCGAGGCTTTCGGCGGCGACCTGTGGCAACCGTATCCCGCCGAGGCCATCGCCGAGGCGCTGGCCCAGCCCGAGTCGCGCATCGCCCGTGGCACCCGCCTCCTCGACGGCTACGGCGCGGCCTTCCTCGAATCGGGCGCATGGCCGAACTCGCGTGCTGCGGTGCTCAACTACGCCTCAATCATCGGTCACCGCCAGCACGATTACCTGAGCCTCGGCCTCTATGCCCGCGGTCTCGACCTACTGCCCGATCTCGGTTATCCGAGGACCTGGGATTATCGCTGGGAATGGGATAGCAACAGCCTCGCGCACAACACCGTCACCGTTAACGAACTCGAGCCGGCGGCGCGCTCCTTTCGGAATGGTGCGCGCCTGTTCGCATCGGCCGGGGGCGTGCACGCCGTCACGGCGTTTCACAATCCCTATCCGGAGCGAATGGGCCTCGGCGGCGATCACCCCGCGCCGGTAGATCTCTATGAACGGACGACGATCCTCGTCGACGTCGATGAGAATCGCTTCTATGTCGTCGACCTATTCGCCGTGCGCGGCGGTGAGCAACATGACCAGAGCTGGCACGCCATGCTCGTTGAGCCGGAGGCGCCCGATCTCGTCTGGCACGCCCAGGAAAGCGGCACGCTGGCCGGCATCGACGTGCCCCCGTTCGGCCCATACACGGACCGCTGGGGCCGCGAACACACCAAAGGCAACTTCCCGTCGTTCGTAACGAACGTGCGCCGAGCTGCCCTCGACGGCGTCGCCGCATGGACATGGCCCTCGGGCCTACCGGAGGGCGATACGCTGCGCATGCACATCGTGGCCGTGGGCGGCCCGGCCGAGGCCATCATGGTCAAAGGCCGCTCGCCGGCATGGGCCGAAAGCGAAGCGCTCAGTTATCTCTTGGTGCGCCGGCAAGTCGAAGGCGGCGCGGCATCGCACTTCGTCACCGTACTCGATGTCTATCAGGGTGATCCGACGGTGACGGGCGTACGCCTGCTCACTGAATCGCCGATTGCCCTCGAGATCACGCGAGCCGACGGCGTCGACGACGTAACCGTCCAGTTGCCGGACGGCCCGAGCCGAACCACGGCGGCGAGGCCCGTCGGCATCCGCATCCGCACGATCGAGGGCGCTCCGGCACGCGATGTCCGCATCGGCGAACTCGGCGACGGCCGCGGTTACGCGTCCGGCACGATCCAACGCGTTGACTACGATACCGGACGCATATGGATCCCCACGAGCCGTGACGTAACGCTCGATCAGCTCTTGCCGGGCCGCACGATCCGGATCTTCAACGATAGGCGCACCGCCCTGTACGGGATCGTGGCCGCTGAGCGTGACGGCAACGAAACCGCCCTGACACTCGATAAGACGGCCTTACTCGCGCAGTTTCCGGTGGTATCCGCCCAGGATGGCCGCCTCGAACTGGGCGTCAAGAGTCCCTTCGTCACCGGACACGTCGACGAAGCCACCGGCATGCTGACCGACGGCCCCGATGACTACTATTACGGCTGCTGGCTCGGCGAAGGCGCAACCGCGCGTCCGGTCCTCGGTATCGCCAACACCACGCCGCCTTGGCTTCATCTTGCCCCGGAATGCGACGCCGAACAGGCCGCGAAGGATTACGTAGGCAAGGTCGTGTCACTCTGGTACTACGGCGTCGGCGACGCCGTCGAGGTGCCGCGTGTCGCCGCGGACGGCGTGTGAACGCGGTGCAAACGGCAATGTCATAGGCTCTCAAGAAAAGGCTCGAACCACACTGCCCCGCGCACGGCTTCGAGATCCGGATCCGTTTCAATATGCTTTCGGTCCGGCAACAGGCCGTGGCGCTGGGCTTTCTCCAACCAGCGCAGACACGCGGCCTCGTCGCCGAGACGCGCCTCGACGCACGCCATGTTGTACGCCGCGCTGCCGGGCCGCTGACCCTCGGCGGCGAGAAATCGCGCCTCGGCCCGTTCGAGCAGCGCCCGCGCGTCTTCGCCTTCTTCTCCGGCCGCACGGAGCAGTAGCGCAACGCCGGCGTTGAAAAGTGCGCGGTAGTGACGCGGATCGGCCGTCAATGCGGCCTCGGCCTTGTCGAGAACCTTAGCGAACAATGCCTCCGCCTCGGCGTCACGTTTGCCCTGTGCCTGCGCCAGCAACGCGTCGCTCCAGTACGCGTTCGCGTCGGCGAACTGCGCGTCCGCCGCCACGGCGGCCCTGTACTTCTCGTAGGCCTGGTCGAAGAGCGCGTCGGCCTCGGCGCCGTCGGCGCGTTCCGCGAGCGCGGCGAGGGCGTTGCCCCAATTGCTCCACGTGCGCGCGAGCTCGGCGTTGATGGCCAAGGCGGCCTCGTACTTGGCGCAGGCCTCGCGCAAGAGACGCGGCGCGTCATCCGGCGCGTCCTGCGCACGCGCATACAACGCGACGCCCCAGTTGTTCAGTGCATCGTGGAGAACCGCCTGATACTGCGGCGCATCGACCTTCATCACCGTCTCGTATTCACGCGCGGCGGCCTCGAAATCGCCGGCGTCCGCGAGCGCGTTGCCGAGCGCCAGATGCGCCTCCGGATTGCGCGGCTCGACGGCCACGGCGTGGCGAAATAGCGTCTCGCTATCGCGCCAGTAGCCCGTCTGGACATATGCGCACGCGCCAATCGCCGCCAACGCGGCCACGGCCAACGCGCTGCACACGGCCCTCGGCACGCGTGCACGCGTGGCCAGCTCGGCCATGCCCCATGCGAAGGCGATGAACAGGCCGACGTGCGGCAGGTACGTGTAGCGATGCGCGATGGCTTCGGCGTGCACCTGGACGAGGCCGCATACCGGCACGAGCATGCCCGCGAACCACAGCCAGCCGACGAGCACGTATGGGGCGCGTCGGCGCAGGAAGACAGCGACCACCGTGATCGCCGCGAGGGAAGCCGCCGACAGCGCCACCCACCGCCCGTCAATCGAGTCGCCCGGATACGCGTTGAGCACGCTTAGCCGCGAAGGCCACACGGTGAGCAGCAGGTAACGCGCATACGCGATGATGGCCGCGCCGGCGCGAACGGCCCAGGAATACGTTGCACCGATGCGATCGTTGCCGGCATTGGCCACAAGCGCCACCGCGGCGAACGCCGCCCCCACGGCGAACAGCGGCATTTTCTCGATAACAAGCCGCCGCCGGTTCCCGCGAACGCTCCACCGCTCGAGCGGCCACGCGTCCAACAACAGCCACACCGCCGGCAACGTCACCAGCATCGTCTTAGCCATCAGGCCGAGCGTCAGGAACACCAGCGCGATCGCGTAGGCCCTCCGATGGCCCCGCCGTGCATACCGCGCGTACGCCGCCGTCGCGGAGAGACCGAACAGCGTGCTCAGCACGTCCTTGCGCGACGATATCCACGCCACGGCCTCGACGTGGAGCGGATGCAGCGCAAACAATGCGGCCACGAGCGCGCTACGCCACGGCGCACGCGTCAGGCTCTGGAGGAGCAGGTACAGCGCGACGGCATTCAGCGCATGCAGCAGCACGTTCACGAGATGATGCCCGCCGGCGCGTGCGCCGAACACCTCGAAATCCGCCATGTGCGACAGCCACGTGAGCGGAAAGAAGTTCGACGCGTCGCGTGTCGTGAAGGCCCACCGGAAATTCTCGACCGAAAGGCCCGTGGCCACATGGCGATTCTGCGTCAGGAACGTCTGGTCATCATACGTGACGAAATCGAACCACGCCGTTTGGCCGTAGACACAGGCGACGGTGATTACCAGGCCTACGCAGACCAACACCGCGTGGCGCCGCGGCCACGCATCGAGCGGCGGCACGGGGCTGAAGACTTCCGGTGTGTGTTTCCCTTTCGAGGACATGGCGGTATTAATGGGAGTATTCCCCGGCAGAGCCGGGGCCGTTATGATGTGAGCCGCTCAGAGCGGCTGTGCGGGGTCGCTAACGCGGCCCCGCCTGTTGTGCCACCTAAAGGTGGCCCTTCCAGATAGATTCAACGGGTCCGATCGGACGGATCCTACAGATCAACGCCCCGGCAGGGAAGCGGGCCGCAAGCCCAGCACGCGACTTGCGGCCCGCCGAGGAATCGCTTCCGAAAAGCCTATTGGGCCTCAACCCGACGCCGCGAGCGCGTCAGGAGCGGCCACAGGGTCAGGCTCGCGCAGATCAGACCCAACAGAATCGCGTTGGCGCCCGTGGCGCCGGGATCCACATCGATCGAGCCACCGAAACAGGAGAAGAGTCCCTTCTTCGTGAAGACGGCGGTAACGTTCTTGTCGCCGTCCATAGTTACGGTGATGGTTGCGGCGTTGCCCGTCGCATCGCCCTGCCACTCGGTGAACGAGTAGCGCCAAGCGGGGATCGCCGTCACGTCGACGATCGTTCCTTCCGGACTGAACGGCACGGTCCAGCTCGGCATGGTCGGCTTCTTCGACATGGCCGTCACCTGGACGACCGTCCCTTCCGGATAGGTATGCGTGCCGGCCGTTGGGTCGGTCGAGCCTTGTCCGAGGACGGTGATCGTCAGAGTGTAGGTGACGGGCTCGGGCTCGGGGCCGCCTCCGGTCACCGTGATGACTACCGTATCCGCTTCGCTTCGAGCGCCAAGATCGTCCACGACCACCAGCGTGAACGTGTACTCACCCGGCGCCAGAACCACTGTGGGACCAACCACGTCGGCGGGATCCGGTGTTCCGCTCCACTCATACACCACCACCGCACCGTCGGGATCCTGCGATCCGGAACCGTCCAGCGTGACGCTAACCGTGCCTTCCCCAGCATCCACGGTTTGGTCGGGGCCGGCATTGGCCGTGGGCGCCGCGTTCTCGACATAGAACGCGTCGAGCTTCGCGGCGACTTCCGAACCGGTGTTCATCGTGACGTCGCGGATGCCAACGGGCGCGTTACTATCGATGGTGATATTGACCGTAGCATGCGTGGCATCCGTAACCGTGGTGGAATTCACCGTGATGCCGGTTCCGCTGAAGCTCGCCGCCGTGGCGCCTGCCTCGAAGTTCGTGTTGTTGCCGACAATGGCAACGTCCAGGGTCCGACCGCGTCCACCACGATTCGGCGTGATTGACTCGACGGTAGCCACGGCTTTGGTGAGTTCGAGCGAAGACACGAGGAACGGTCCTATCACGTTCTCATCAGCCCATTCGTCGCCGGTGCTAACCGTAAGGCTGTGGTAACCCAACGTACCATTCTCCGTGTCGATGGTGATGTTGGCCACGCCATTCGTGGCATCGGTCGCGGTCCACGAATTCACGGTGATACCGGCTCCAAAATCGACTGCGGACGTGGCATCGAAGTGGGTGCCCGTACCGGTAACGATCACGTCCAACGTCTGGCCGAGGAAGCCCTTGGTGGGAAGAACGCTGGTGACCGTCGCCCCACCCAGCATACCGAGGATCTCGAAGGCGCCCGTGCCTACGGCCTCCTCCGTTGTGCCATCGCCCAGATCCGTCGTAATGACGACATCGCGGAAGCCCTGCTCTGCATCCTCGGCGATGGAGATATTGGCAACATAGGTCGTCGCAGACGTTGCATAGCCATCGTTCACCGTAACGCCTCCGCCCACGAAGGTCAGGGCGCTGCTGGCATTGAAGTTGGTACTCGATCCCGTGATCTCGATGTTCACGGTTGTGCCGCAATTCCCCTTGTTCTGCGTAACGGTCGGTAGGGTGGGGAATGCCGCGCCCATCATCAGGTTGTTGGCCGTGTTGTTGTACCGGGTGGTACCGCTACCGCTCCAGTAGTTGACATCGGGAATGAAGTTGAAGGCGCCACCGGTCTCGGCCGCCATCGAGGAGAAAACCGCGATCGCGCCGTACGGCAACACGATGCTCTCCGGCGGGATGATGGGATCCCCGCAGTCGTCGCAGTCCGGAGGGATCCGCTGCCCATCGTCATGGGGCTCGTGGTTACAGCTTCCCGCCGTGACAGCGGTCGAATCGGAACCCTCGAGATCTGCACTCCAGAGGGCCTTCGAGTATCCCTCGGAGCAACTGCCGGAAAGCAGCACATCGACGCGGATGCTCTTGGCGCGGAGCATCGAGATGGCACCGGCAATGTTGAGGCCTCTGTGAGGATCGGCATCGGTAGCGAACAAGACCCGGCCGCCCCACTTGACGTTCTGGCGAGCCAGGTTCAACGCCTGAACCGAAGCCTCCGGGCAATCGCCCCCGCCGGAGGCATAGAGCGCACTCACCGCGCCCTGGACCACGTCAAGATCCTTCGAGGTTACGCGCGAGGTCACGCCGTCCTTGAAGGTGATCAGGTTGATCGACGGGGTCTTGCCGCTGGCTCGAAGCGACGTGATAAACGTAGACAAGGCGGAACGAACACCCGAGATCTCCTCGCTCATGCTGCCCGTGTCGTCAATGACGAAACCGATGTCCACGCCGCCGATGGTCCGGGCGCCGCTGACGTACCAGCCGGTCTCGGGCGCGGAACTGTTGCAACCAGTCACTACCCACTTGACGAGATCGTCACCGGCGAGAATGGTCGTCCAATCCGCCGCCGACGGCGTCCACGGCGAGGCGTTCACCTCGGGCGATTCAAAGATCTTCGTCGTCAAATCCGAATCCCAGAACTGAACCTTGAACTTGTTCAGGCGGTAGGTCGGGCCACCGCCGCGAGGAAGCCACTGGAACGACGGAGGAGCCGCACCTCCGGCGAAAACGGTGCCGTCGGCCGGACTCTGCGGCTCGGGCGCCACGCGGTGCTCCATAAAGATCTGGCCGTACCGCACCGTGTCGAGCATGCTGGCCTTGGCGGCAATCAGGGCGTTCCAAAACGCCGAGAGGGTCTTGGTCTTGCTACCGTTCGCAAGGTTGAAGACGGTACGTTCGCCCAGCGCCACTTCGTCCCTGCCGTCGGCACGAGCGTCATAGAGATCCCAAAGGATCCGTTGATTCGAAAGCTCGTTGTCTTCGCCGGTGCCCATGGAAGGATTATTCGCTTCGAGGCTGTAATTGAGCGTCGAGTCAATAGTATCGCTGTACGTGCTATCCCCTACATTGGGAATGCTGAGCGTCGAGGCATTCTGGTTCATCTGCCCCGAGGTGCCGAAGTAGGTGGGGAATCCTTCGCCCCAGCCGAACCATGTGCCGGTCTCCTTGCCCTTGGTCTCGGACATGTTCTGCGTCAGTGCATGGTTGCCACCGAAGGTGCCGTCGATGCCGTTCTTGCGCATGAAGTAGTGACCGAACTCGTGGTGGACGATGTCCCAGTCGGCCCAGTCATCACGCACCAAGGTGATGTTCCCATTCGATTCGGAATAATAGGAGCCGTCGCCCGGGAATCGGATGTCGATCTGCGGGGGCAACGCGCCAAGCCAACTGGCGTATTGCGTGATCGTGTAGAGCGCGTCAACCACCGAGAACGCGCGATTGTTATCGTCCGTATTGTTTGCCGTGACGTTGACGGTCAGGGTGGCGCCTTCGGCGACATCGTTCGTGGTGGCTGAGTCGATGCGTTGGACTTCCGTCTCGGCCCCGTAGCGGACCACCCGGCCATGAGTACCGGCGGCGCAGACACGAACAAAAACATCCCGGCCGGTGGAACCGTCCGAATCGGTGTTGTCGACCACGGTGTTGAATGCGCCATTGGTGCCCGTCGTCACCGTAGCGACCAGTTCCGAAGTGCCGCCGGCATTCGCATCGCGGATTTCCACAGTGATACACCGCGCCGGATGCGTGTTGCCGGCAGAATCCGTCCACAACACGGTGCCATTCACCGTGATGTTGCCGGCCTTGGCATCGCCGCCGGACACCTCGATCTGGCTGGCGGCGCCGCCCGCAATAATCTCGTTTGCCTCGAGATCATAAACGGCCTTAGTCGATGCGCCGGATGCCTCACCACGCTTGGCGGCATCCAGTTGGAGGGCGATGAAACCTTCGGAGCCTGAGGCCACCTCATCGCCTGACGCGGCGAACAGGAGCGCTTTCGACACCGAGAACAGGCAGCGCCCCGAGCCATCGAGGGCATGAACCACGGCGCGCACCGCACTCTTGCTCCTGCCGGTGAGACAGACCGAGGTGCCGGCGTTCTGGGGCTCCAGGGCTGGGAGGCTACCGATCCAGAGCGACCGCGGCCCGGTGATCTGCACATCGCCCAACTCGACCACGAACTCGATCTCGGCCTGTGCGATGTCTTCCTGTGGGACCAGGACCAAACGGACCGGGATGTTCTTCCCCAGCGCAAGTTCCGCGTCGCCCGCCGAGATCTCCAGATCGAGAGGCAGTTTGGGCTTGATGGCCCCGGCCGTACTACACAGGCCAATGGCTATGGCCGCGAGCACCACGCCCATGGCTACCATCCGTCGACGTCTCCACGTGTCCGTTCTCATTTCCAATCTCCTCATGGTTCGGCGCCCACTGTGAGCGACACCCGACACAGCCACGCCAACCGCACCCCATCACCATACGTTTCACAACCATCCCTAATCTACGAAGCCTTGGTCCCACAGAGCCGCCCCAGGCGACTCGATCACTTGTTCCCGTCTCCGCCGTACTCCAGGGTGATTTGCTGCATCGCGCCACCCGCCGTGATGGCGTGCTTCCGCTCTTGATACTGCGCGTCGTCGATCTCACCCGAGGCGCGTGCATGATCCAGCGCGGCCAGCTCGGGCTCGACAAACCCTCGATCACTCGTGAACACGGCCGTCGACGTAACGACCACATAGAGCGCATGCGACACTTCAAACAAGGATTGCCCTTCGGCATCCGATGCCGTTACCCAAGCACGCACTTCGCTCTTGCCCGGCCCTGCCAACCGAACGTGAATCGCCACATCGGAGGTGACGCCGGACGCGATGGACCCCAGTTCGAACTCGGGCGGCGTCAGAAGCTCAACCACGCTATCATCCGACACCGCCACGCGAACCGACCCTCGCGCCACCTCCACGTCGGGCGTGACGGAGAGCTCAAGCGTCGTCTTGGCGTCAGGCCTGAGCGGCGCACCATCCGCCGCGGCCAGAGATACGGTAACCGGCAGACGCACCTTGCCGGCGGCCTCATCCGACACCTTTGCGGGCGGCGCGGCGGCCGCATCCTGTCGAGGCGTATCGACAGCCGGCGCCGGAGACGGCATCGGCTCCCCCTTTGCAGGCGATTCCTGGACACATCCCCCCAATACCATCCCTGCAACCACAAGCACTGCAACCAGCGCGCTCATCACTCGACCTCGCGCGACGTCGGACGCTCAACAGATCGAAGAGAACGGGCCGTCTCCACGTCTATCATATCGAGAGACTCCTCACATCTCCCAAAATCGGCTGCATCACTCATTCCTTCCCGGATCCAGACGCCACAAAGATGAGTATAGAACGAAATCCCTGTATCGTCAAGAGAAAAGAGGACGGAGGCCGGCTGACGGCGCTTTGTCGTAATCGCCAATCCATGGTAGATTGGGTGGATATGGATTGACGCGCGACCGTCGACCGCGAGCGCACGAACCCGGGAGAATTAGATGAAACCATCGACTCGCGTCTCACGCCGCCGCATTCTGAAGGCGGCCGGTCTGGCCATCGCGGCACCATACCTTGTGCCGGCCGCGGCGCGGGGACAGGACGCACCGAGTCATTGCGTAACCCTGGGCATGATCGGCCTGGGCAGCATGGGCCTGCGCCATGTCAAGGGATTCCTCGAGGAAGACACGTGCCGGATTCTCGCGGTGTGCGACGTAGACGCGGCCCGGCGCCAGGAGGCCGTCCGCGAAGTCAACACCTTCTACGGTGACAACGGCTGCACTCAATACAACGATTACCGCGAACTCCTCGCCCGGGACGACGTTGACGCCTTGTGCATCGCCGTTCCGGATCACTGGCACTCGATAGTCGCCATAGACAGCATTCGGGCCGGGAAGGACATCTACGGAGAGAAGCCCCTCGCGTTCACCATCGGCGAGGGGCGCGACATCGTCCGCGAGGTGCGCAGAACCAGTTGCGTGTGGGAGACGGGAAGCTGGCAGCGCTCGACGGCGCATTTCCGTTTCGCGTGCGAGTTGGTACGCAATGGACGCATCGGGAAACTCGAGCGCGTCGAGGTCGGGATCGGTACGGGAACGCAGATTGAGCCGCAACCGCCAATGCCGGTGCCGCCCGGCTTTGACTACGAGCGCTGGCTCGGACCGGCCCCGTGGGCGCCCTACACCGAAAAACGGTGTCACTGGAACTTCCGGTGGATTCTCGACTACTCCGGTGGCCAGGTCACAGACTGGGGCGCACACCATCTCGACATTGCCCAGTGGGGTATGGGAACCGACGATACCGGCCCCGTCGAGGTGATGGGCGTCGGCGAGTTTCCTCGCGTCGGACTCTGGGACGCGGCCGTCGACTACCGCGTCGAGGCCACGTACGCCAACGGCGTGAGACTCCTCGCCGGTAGCACAAACCACCATGCCCAGGGCGTCAAGTTCATCGGCGACGCCGGCTGGGTGCACGTGACCCGTAACGGCCTCAAGACGGAGCCGGAGAATCTGGTGCGCGAGTCTTTCGGCCCGGATGAAATCCACCTGCCGCGGCCGACCGGCAATGAACGCCAAGGCCACCGAGCCGACTTTCTGAACTGCGTCAAGACGCGCCAGGAACCTATCGCGTCCGTCGAGATTGGGCATCGCTCGATCACCATCGCCCACCTCTGGAACATCTCGATGATTCTCGGACGCAAGGTACGCTGGGATCCGGCGCGGGAAGTCATCATAGGTGACGATACGGCCAACCGGATGCAGCGCCGCGCCATGCGGGCGCCCTGGCATCACTAGCGCTCAGTCCGCCCGCTCGACCTCTACGCGGGCAACGGCAAGGTCCAATCCGGCATTGACCAACCGGAAATCGGCGCCGCCATTCTCACCATGCTCGAAACGGGGCGCGTCCAACTCGAAGACGGCATCAATCCACTCGCCGGTCCCCGTCCGCATCACAAACGGGCCTTCGGTGTAGTCGCCCTTTGCTGAACCGTAGTGGATGCCGAGTTTGCCCGGGGCGGCGTCAAACAGCGTCACCGTGACCTTGGCGCGGGTGCTCGGACTCGCCGCCAAGGCGTCCGACACCTCGAAGTACAAATAGCGCGCAGCGTCCTCGGCCGCCTGACGCAGGGCAGCGCGCCCGCCGATCTCCCCGACTTCGAACGGCCCATCCTCCACGCTCACCGGCGCGAGGCCTTCGCGTGTGGCCGGCGCAGCAAACGAGACGCGCCGCACGGGCACCTGCGCAGGATGTCCGGCGGCCTTGTTCCGCTCGTACGTCTCGAGGAGATCGAAGAACGTATACGGATCGACAAACCGGATATCCGGGTTGGCTCTGCACGCAGCCTCCATCGTCGCTTTGTGCCACGAGGGCGATTGGAGGATGGTGCGGATGAAGAGGAACTTGGGCCGGTTGATGCTGGCCATAGACGCGATGCGCGCGCCGGCCTGTTCAGGACTTCCGTAGAGGTCAAGCTTCATCCGAATGAACGGCAAGCTATCGCGGAAGAGCCCTTGCGGCGGCATCTTCTGGCCGACAATACCGTCCGGCGAGAACTGCCGGTAGGCCTCCATGCCGCGATCACCCATGCCGGGCGAATGGCCGTCGATGATGAAGCCGGTGATCGAGAGATCGTAGCGATCGGCGTACGGCCGATTGTGGGCAACCCATGCATCGAGGCCGTCCGGAAGAGCGGAATCCTCCGCGCGGTTTTCGGCCAAAAGCATACCGGGATTCAGGTAGCCGGCGCCCGAATCGCCGAACATGAACCAATCGTTCGCCGACGGATGCGTCCGCACGTAGTCCATGGCGTGTGGCGCGCGGCGATCCAGATTCGGGTTGAACGCCCACGTGCACAACGTCTCGCCGTGCGCGGCATCCTGCCACCACTTCGGTACGTGGAAGTTAAACCAGGCCGCCGAGTCGTAGTCGCCCATGTAGAAGCACACGTAGGTGTGCGGCGCGACCGTACCGACCGCATCGAGGAGGCCGCGGTCGACGAGTTGCTCGCGCGTGGGCCTGGGATTTTGCGGATAGCGATCCTCGAGCGGATAGTGCTGGTAGAAGGAGGCGTTGGCCATGCCGGAGATACCGAGGGCGTCCGCGTCCATGATGCCGTTGTAGGCCGAGATGACTTGGGCGTATTTCCACTCGGTATCGACGCCGCCGTGCGCACTGCCGGCCTGGCCGTGATTCGTGTACTTCCAGGCCCACGGCGTGAACCCACCGATGTGAACGATGCGTCCGCCGGCCAAGTCGTACATGGATCGCATCAGCGCGCGGAGCGTCGCCACGTCGGTGCCGGGCGCCTGATTCGGATCATCGACCGGCGACTCCTCCTCCCAGACGTGCAAATCGAAGAAGAAGGCCTTCCGCGCGATGAAGAAGTCGTGATTGGTGAGCGTGGCGTTGTCGAAGCCGCTCTCGAGCGGCCGCTTCAGCCAGAAGGCGTCGATGTAATAGGCCATGTACTCGCGGCTGCACCGGCCTTCGTCCAGGTAATGTGCCTTCGCCCAGAGGTAGGCATCGCACTTCGCGCTGCCCGACGACGGGATCTCCGTGCCTGGAATGACGCCCTCGCCCGAGAAAAGGGGCGCGCCGTCGTCACGGATGAGCCGCACGGCATCTTGCGCGAACGGAAGGCCCGACGCCATGACAGTCGAGTAGACGGAGTCCTGCGACATATCGAACCGCAGGCACACGCGATCCTCGACGCCGGCGATGGTGCTCGCCACGTTCGACGTAGCGGCCACGCGCTCATCGTATACCACCACGCCGTGGACGACGTCGGCGAAAGTGCGCAGCAGCGCGTCCAGGCTCTCGACGTCCACCGCCGGGCGGCCGGCCAGCCACTGGCCCTCACCGCGCAAGTAGTCAAACCAGAAGTCGTCGGGATGCGCCATGAACCGAACGAACAGGCGCGGGCCATCGCGGTTGACGATGCCCTGGAGCGACGCGACGAGATGCGCCGTATCCCAAGCCCGACGCGCCTGCACCGGATCGGAACGATCCAACGCGTGCAGGCCCGTGAGATCCAACGTGTACACCGGCGATACGCCCTCCGGCGCAGCCAACACGGCACACGCCGCCACCAAACACGCTATCGCACCCGTCAACACCTCTGCCTCCCATCTCCTCGTTCAGGACGCCCGCCGGCCACAGGCTCAATCCAAAGAATCGCACGGTAGCATGTGCCGAGGTGCATGCGGCTGAGCGCAGGCGTCAGCCAACGCAGAAGCGCTTGGAACACGGCGTTGCCTAGGCCCGGCCAGCCGCACACAAGCACGCGCCACATCCAACGCCACATCCCAAGCGAAGCGTTCTTGGTACGTTGCACGCGGTAGTCGCGCCCGGCCGCGTGCCGGAACGCGTCAGCCGCTTCCTCGGCGTCCGGCAATCCGTGCTGCGCGTGCTCATCGAACCAGCCGAGCCGTCGGCCGGTGTAGCGCTCGTAGGCCTGTTGGATGAGGCGTTCGGCGCGCTGGGCGGCGTCGCCGGATGGAAACGTGACGACGGCCCGGCCGCCGTCGGCCAGCACGCGGATGATCTCGGCGGCTACCGCACGGCGCGCCGCCGGCTCGATGTGCTCGATGGTGTCCACGCTGATACAGAGGTCCACGGCGCCGCTGCGGAAGGGCAATGCGGCCGCATCGGCGCACACCGGTTGGCAATCCTGCGATTGTCGCGCAGCCCGCAGATGATCCAGGTCGCGGTCCACGGCAATCGTAGGCGTCGCGGCAAAACGGGCGAATCCGGCCTCGTTCGCGCCGAGTTCGACGATACGTGCGCCGGCTGACAACGCCCCCAGCCCGCGCATGATCGGCCCGTATCGAACGGCCCAGTCGGGATAGCCGCGCCCGTCGCGTTCGGCATAGGCGCGGAGTCGCTCGGCCAGGTCCTTAGGCACGGTGCGCCCTCCTCACGAGGCGACTGAGCCCCGGAATCCTTCGCGCGCCCAGCGTCTCGTCAAGAAAAGTGAGATCGGTCTCGTCAAGGAAGGGCATCACTCGAATCAATCCGAGGTAAAGGGCACTGAAAACGGCCAACGAGCCCGTCACCATGAGAAGGTTCGGCATGCGCTGGGTGGCATCGTGGGTGTACCAATCGCCAAGCACGCAGATCAGAAAGCCGGGCGCGGAAGCGAGGGCCGGCCAGAGAGCGCAGGTGCGCAAGAGCCGGCCCGTGCCGATGCCGAGCACCGGCCGGACGGCCGTGAAGAACCAGGCACACGAGAGGAACATCGATATCGCCGTGGCCACCGGAATGCCATAGAAACCCACGGTGTACACCAGCAAAACCGTGAGCACGACATTCGAGATCGTGGCGATAAGGCCGGCCTTCATCTGCATGTCGGCGCGACCCTTGCCCAGCACGATGCTGACACCCGCGCCCGGCAGGATGTTCGCGAGATAGCCGAAGGCAATGATGCGCAACACCCATGTCGCCACATCGAGGTGGCCTTTCTCGCCCATCCAAGCGCGCATGAGCGGCCCGGCAGCGCCCACGGAAAAGGCAACGAGCGGGAGCGTTACCGAGGCCACGTATTTCGTCGAGCGCAGATAGAGTCGCTCAAGGCGCTCGTGCTCGGCCCGGGCGTCGAGATCGGAAGCCGCCGGCACCAGCGCGCTCACGATGAGGAGGGGCGCCTGTCGCATCTTGTTGGCGAGGTTGACGCCGAGGTCGTACAGGCCGACCATGCCCAGGTACTTGTAGACAAAGGCCACAACGACCTTGTCCGTTTGGAACATGATCAGGTTCGAAAGCTTCGCGATCTGCGCGCGCCAGCCGAAGGAGAACAGGCGCGCGAGGGCCGGCCGCGTGAAACAGCTCGGCGACACGCGCAACGACGGCCGCAGCCGGAACGCGATCAATACACTGGCGCCGCCAAAGGCCACCAGCACGACCGCATTCACGTATAGCAGGCCCCGCACACCGGCCCCCGCCTCAAGGAAGGCCACCGTGGCTACAATGCGCAACACCGACGCGCCGAAACTGAGGATGTTCGTCACGCCCATCCGCTGGAGTCCCGTCTGGACGGCCGTGAAAGCCGACACACAGTTCGACACGGCGAACAGCACGAGGCCCCACCGCAGCAGGAAACGCACGTCGCCGGTGAACTGCGGATCGCCAAAATCGCGCGCCCGTTCGGGGCCAAGGCGCGTCAGCAGCGCGACGAGCCCGTCGACACACGGCCAGCCCACGGCCACCAACACCAGACCGAACACCATATAGAAGAACAGGCCTGTGCTGACAACCGCAGACAGCTCATCCTCTTCCTTGCGCGCCGCATGCTCGGCGACGTATTTCGTGAAGCCGCTCCCAACGCCGAAGTCGAATAGGCTCACGTAGCCCGTGAACACCTGAATGAACGCCCAGAGGCCCCATGCGGCCATGCCGACGCGATCGAGGATGTACGCCGTCAGAACCATGCCGCTCGCCGCGTCCCAGAGCCGCCCGACCGCATTGAATGCCGTGTTGCGCGCGACGGTATCGCGCACGGATCGGGCGCGTTCATGGCGGTCGGGGGTGACCCTAGCGTCCGCGTTACCGTGGGAACCGGACCTCATAGATCTCCACTCGTTCCAAGCCGTCGTTGCGAGGACGCACCAGGTCGAAGGTCTCGACCGGCACAAAGAACCGGCGGGCCTTGCTCCATCGCTCGAGCACCCCCTTGATGCCGAGATGGACGAGAGCAGGCGTCTCGTCAACGTAGGTCTTCGGAATCAGCACGTGCGTGATCCCGCGCTCATCAAGCCACTGCAACTGTTCGCCCAGACGCTTGCCGCTCAGGAACTTGAGCGCCTCGTAATTCTGATACGACGGGATCTTCAGGTAATAGGCGCGCGGATCGAGCGTCAAGATAGTACCCGCGTTGGCCAAGTGCTCGTTCGCCCAGCGGAACGCGGCGTGCCGCTCGACGCGACGATCCAAATAGGCTTCACGCTCTTCGAGACCAATCACCACCGGAATCTTGAAATACATCGCGGCAAACTGAAACGCCAATCCATAGGCGAAGGCCGCCACAAGTAAGAGTGGGATCGCCTTGCCGAGCAAGAAGTTGGCTGCTTGGTACGGTGGGAACACAGCCCGCCGAAGAGCCCGGACCAACATCGGCCACCAACCGGACGCCGTACCGTCACTGCGGCCATTCGACGCGTGCCGCAACGTCTCCGGAGGCACACAGAAGACCGGCAAACGACACGCGGCGACACCGGCCACCACCATCATGGGCAGGAAGAAGGGCAGCAGATACCGGGCCGACTGCTGAAAGAAGAAGAAGCAGAACCCGCCGCCGATGCTGTACGCGGCCAACCACGGAACACGCTTGTTGCCGACAAAGAGTCCCGGAACGCCCAGGAACAGGAGCAGGCCGCCCGGTGAGCGTGACCATCCATCGTACCAGGTGGGTCGCATGATGAGATTCCACGGGAACATGACCAGCGCCTTGAGGTCCAGTCCGCGAATCGAGCTGTGCGATCCGAACGTGGCCGTCTCCTCAGCCGGCACCCCGTTCGCCGACAACCAGGAGCTGAAGAAGGGATACACGGGATTACCGGTGAGCAGGAAACTCCGAAGCAACCATGGCGACGCCGCAAGCAATGCCAGCCAGCCGAAACGTTGCACGGCCTCGCGTCGATCGGAGCTTGGAACGGTCAGCGCGCCCAGCGCCAACAACACGCATACGATGTAGCCGGTGTGGCGTATGCCGCATGAACTCCCCGCGAGAAGGGCCGCCAGCGCCAGCCATTCGTCGCGCTCGTTCTCGTACCACGTTATGAACGCGGCGAGCGCGCCCAGCGAAACCGCCCCGAACGCCAGGTCAAGCGACGCCCCGACTTGGTCCATAAGAATGGGCGCTACCGCGTACATCGCGGCCGCAATGAGTCCGCAACGACGGCCTTCGATGCGATTGCCCAGGACGAAGAGCGCGGCACACCCCAAAACGCCGAACCCCCAGTTCAGCAGCGTCACGCCGACCTCGCCGCTCTCGAAAAAGGCATAGGCGAACACGCTATGCACGAAATGCGGATACGCGGAGTACGCATTGCCCTCGAACAGACGCAAGCATCCCTCCCGTGCGTAAGCCTGCGGCAATGCGATATGCGCTACCGTGGCGTCCCAACTCGTCACGGGCGCCAACGCAGAAACCAGCGCAAGGAACAACGAGACACCCATCGCTGCCAGGTACAGCCGCTCGAATCCGTCGAGAGGCGCGGGCTTCTCCGGCCGGCCTGGAAACACATCCGCCATTTTCGGTCTGAAGAAGAGTTCATAGCCGAGCCCGGCCAATGCCGCGACGTACAGCGCCACCTGGGTGGCCCGAAGAGAAGCACTGCCCACGGCCATAATGCCGACCGCGCAGATGCACGCGCCCGCCAACAGCCGGTACGTCAGCGCCTCGACGGTTCCGGCAAATGCGACGCGGCGCAAAGCCCAGGCGCCCGCCACCCACGCCGCCGCCAACGCTACGAAGAAGGCCATCGCTCGGTATACCACTCCTGGTTTTCAATAAGGCCGGCCGCACAATATCATGGACATGGGCCGAAAGGGAAGGAGGCGGGAGGCGCGACGGGAGATCTGCCGCGCAGCGGGCGCTGGCGTGGGCGCAAATGGATTCTGCGCAATCTTGTATGTTCCCTACGTCCGGATCGGATGCGTAGCACGTAGTCGTAGTAGAGCTTTTCTTTTTGCTTCTTTTTCTTTTGTGGACGACGGTGGAAATGTGGATAACTTCGCCCAAGCGGCGCGGTGCAAGGTGTCTTTCCATGCGGCCTCATGGGAAGATAGG
>Ga0209097_10000366_pt1 | contig 46666 bp, 41 predicted proteins | sample AD_UKC052_MetaG_FD_184419 | JGI IMG/M metagenome (GOLD analysis project Ga0209097, IMG submission 184419) | Active sludge microbial communities of municipal wastewater-treating anaerobic digesters from USA - AD_UKC052_MetaG (SPAdes) (version 2) | ecosystem: Engineered > Bioreactor > Anaerobic >... | reverse complement strand
GTATAGCGATTCTGATACTTGCGATCACAGCATCGTGCATATAAATTTCTATGTTCCGAAGTTGAATAAGGCAAGCTGCGGAATCGCTATACGAAATAGTGTATTGAAGAGAATCTGTTGGATAAAAGAAATAAGTACTATCAATATTTCGATATCCAACATTGAAGTTAGGAGCTAAAGTGAAATTGCTACCCCAATGATAATCCCGACGAAGATATACCGTATCTCCAGGACAAACATTTGCTTCTAAAACTGTAAAAGAGTTAAGAGAGATTGGAGCTACACGAGCCGTGTAGAAAATTATACGGATTAGGCTTCCACTTGAATTGAACTCACGCATGATTAAGTTATAATCTAGGGAATCTGGTGATGAGTTCAGTAAAGTAACGTTAGGGTTTGATATTGTGCTGTTGTCTACATAGAAATCAGGTACCCAAGTATATGTATTACCAGGAATTGGATCTATACCAATTTGCTGAGTAATGCCTGTGCATAAATGAACAATTCTGTTTTCGGTAACCTGAGCATGTAGGAAACCTGTAGTTACTAGAACAAATAACAAAAACAGTATATGAGCTTTCTCGAGTTGAGTCTTCATCATGAATAGCGACAAAGCAAATGAATTTTAAACAGAGCTACAAGGTACAAATAATATATGTTGAAGTAATTGCCAACTAATAAGCTATTCTTCCCTATTATTGATGGAATAAATTCTTTTCACTTAACCTGATAATGGAAGCGTCCTCTTTATTAAATCCAGATAAATGGGTTGAATTGTATGCGGATGATTTATATAGTTATGCTAGATGGAAAGTTAAAGATGAGGATACGGCTCAAGATTTAGTTCAAGAAACCTTTCTTTCGGCGCTCAAGTCAAGCTCTGGATTCAGAGGAGAATCTTCCGAAAAAACTTGGTTACAAGCGATTTTGAGAAATAAAATCCTTGACCATTACCGTAAATACTATCAGCAGGCTATACAAGAAGCAATTCCAAAAGATTCGGATGATTTGTCTTTTTGGTTTGCAGATGATGGGCATTGGAAAAAAGAACGAAGACCAGAAAGTTGGAAAAACACGGATGCTGATCCCATTGAGAGCAGGGAATTTTATCGGGTTCTATCAAGCTGTCGGGATAAACTGTCCCCCAAACAGCAATTACTTTTTACCGCAAAGTACTTGGACGATCGAGATTCGAATGAAATAAGTAAGGAATTATCCATTTCATCGTCTAATTACTGGGTGATACTTCATCGTATACGCGTTCAAATCAGGGAATGCCTTGAAAATAATTGGTTTTGAGATGAGCAAGTTGTTATTAACATGCAAACAAGCTACAGAGGCATCTATCCGACAGGAAATTGTGCCATTACCCATTGGTAAACGTATGCTCGTGTGGTTTCATCTACTCCAATGTAAATGGTGCAGAACATTCTACCGACAGAATAGTCAAATCCATCGCGCCATGCAGGAAGAAGGGCCAAGATTAGAGCTTAGTCAGGAATTCAAGAATAAGCTGGAGGTTAGCCTTGAAAAGGGAACATCTGGCATGGGGCCCTCGGACTGAAGTCCGCGGCTACGAGGAGAGCGAACTAAATATTAGATTGGGTGATGTGTCGCCTCGGACTTCAACCCGAGGATTTGTGACGAAAAAGAAATGGCTGTTTTATAAATAGCATCTGCATCGTAGCCGCATTCAGCCCAAAGTTCGGGTTGGGTACCGTGTTCAACAATACGATCCGGAATTCCGAGACGTTTCACACATGCTGAATATCCATTGTCGGCCATAAATTCCAGTACAGCAGAGCCAAAACCACCTTGAACACAACCATCTTCCACAGTAATAATATACTTGTACTGTTTGAAAATGGAATGCAGTAATTCTTCGTCGATTGGTTTAACAAAACGCATATCGTACAAGCCAGCATTAATTCCTTCCTCTTCAAGCATATTTACAGCATCTAGGGCTAAATTCCCCATGTGGCCAATACTTAAAATGGCAATGTCTTCACCTTTCTTGATTGTTCTCCCCTTCCCTATTTCAATTAGTTGAAAAGGTGTTTTCCAATCGATCATAACACCGTTACCGCGAGGATAACGAATACTAAAAGGAACTGGCGTTTTGTAAGCCGTGAACATCAGATTTCGAAGTTCCTCTTCATTCATAGGAGCCGAAACCACCATGTTAGGAATGCATCGCATGTAGGCAATATCGTAAGCGCCATGGTGAGTTGGGCCATCAGCACCTGCTACACCGCCACGATCAAGACAAAATACAACATGTAAATTTTGGATAGCCACATCATGTATCACCTGATCATACGCTCTTTGCATGAACGAACTGTAGATGTTACAAAAAGGAATCATTCCTTGAGTAGCTAAACCAGCAGAGAAAGTAACCGCATGTTGCTCACAGATTCCCACATCGAAAGCCCGATCGGGAATCTCTTTCATCATAATGTTGAGCGAACATCCCGAAGGCATTGCCGGTGTAATTCCAACGACACGTGTGTCTTCTTTGGCAATCTCAACTATAGTATGACCAAATACATCCTGATACTTAGGTGGTTCTGGTCCCTTTTTCGGTGATTTAATGATTTCACCTGTGTCTTTATTGAAAAGTCCCGGAGCGTGCCATAGTGTTTGATCTTCTTCGGCTAGCTTGTATCCTTTCCCTTTTACAGTAAGGACATGTAGCAATTTGGGACCAGGAATATCTTTCAGGTCGTTCATTACCTGAACAAGACGATTTACATCGTGCCCATCGACAGGACCGAAATAGCGAAAATTGAGTGATTCGAATAAGTTGCTTTGTTGCAAAACAGCGCTCTTAATCGCATTTTCTATCTTTTGAACGATAGCCTGAGCATTCGGTCCGAATTTGGAAATCTTCCCTAATAAGTTCCAGACCTCATCTTTCACACGGTTGTATGTGTGTGAAGTGGTAATATCGGTGAGGTATTCTTTGAGAGCACCCACATTAGGATCAATCGACATGCAGTTATCGTTTAGGATAACTAACATGTTGTTATTTGAAGCACCTGCATGATTGAGCGCTTCGAAAGCCATTCCGCCAGTTAGAGCGCCATCACCAATAACCGCAATATGTTGACGTGATTTTTCATCCTTCAAATGAGAGGCAATAGCCATCCCAAGAGCAGCAGAAATAGAAGTAGAACTATGTCCTACACCAAATGTATCGTATTCGCTTTCTTTTCTTTTAGGGAAGCCACTAATTCCTCCATAAACTCGATTCGTATGGAAAACTTCTCTACGCCCAGTAAGCATTTTATGCCCATAAGCTTGATGACCAACATCCCAAACAAGTTGATCATATGGAGTGTTAAATGCATAGTGAAGTGCAACTGAAAGCTCGACTGTTCCTAAGCTCGCGCCGAAGTGCCCGCCTTTAACAGATACAATGTCGATGATATATTGACGTAACTCATTGCAGATTTGCACGAGGTCGTCTTCTTTGAATCGTCTTAGATCGGCAGGAGAGTCGATCTGAGCAAGCAATTCTCCCGGAATAATATTCATAGGCCTGGTTGACGGGGAAATAGATTTCAAAGGTAGCGTTTATGGTGGAAATTAACCTCAGCTTAACACGGGAAGATGGAAAATGTTGTGATGGGGAGTGAAAATCCCGGACTGAAGTCCGGGGATGCTGGGGGAAAGGGAGTTGAATATTAGATAAAAGATCGGCAGCCTCGGACCTCAGTCTGGGGTTATGCGAACCAATTAGCTAGTTCTTCTAATCGTAATTGTGTTTTAGTATTACCTGCAACATCCCGAATGATTTGGCCCTCGGAGAGTTGAATAATGCGGGTTCCAACCTGAATGCATTGACGAAGCTCATGTGTTACCATAATGGCTATTATTTTCTTTTCGGCTACAATGCGTTGAGTTAGTTCCAAGATACGGACTGCCGACTTAGGATCTAAAGCTGCTGTAGGTTCATCTAACAATAAAACGTCGAGTTTATCAAAGGTGGCCATGAGTAGTGTAAGCGCCTGCCGTTGACCGCCTGAGAAACTGCCCATGGGTTGATTGAGTCGATTTTCGAGCCCCATGTCTAGGATGCTAACATGCGCTGCAACGACTTTACGAAATGCTGCATCCACGCCAATTCTAAGCCCTTTCTTTTGAGTTCTTAGTGAGGCTAAACGGAAGTTGTCGAGCAAGGAAAGGTCTGGTGCCGTTCCAGCTGTTGGATCTTGAAAAATACGAGCGATTGATGTGCTCCTTTTGTAGGAAGGAATTGATTGTATTGGTTTTCCGTTAATCGAGATGGTTCCCGAGTCAGGCAATATGGTTCCTGCAATTAGATTCAGTAGGGTTGATTTTCCTGAGCCATTTGATCCTATTAAAAGATTAAACGACCCATTTTCAAATGAAATATCCAGATTCTGGACAGCAATCACTTGACGTTCGGAGCCGAGGTGAAAAGTCTTATTCAGTTTGAGTATTTCGATCATCTGAATGCTATTTTTCCTTTAAACCGTGGAATACTCACAAATAAGAGCACAACACCAGCAGTGATAAGTTTGAGTAGATTGGGGTCTGCTCCAGAAGCTAGAGTAAAGGCAATAACCAATCGAAAAATGAGGCAGCCTATCACCACTCCTATTATCCGCCAGGCAATACCTTGACGTTTAAAAACATCCATTAATGTTTCCCCAATCATAACTGAACCTAAACCGAAAATCACAATTCCAATTCCCATGTTTATATCGGTAAACTGCTGTAATTGAGCAACGATGCTACCACTGAAAGCTGTTAGGGAATTTGCTAGAGCTAAACCAATAATCTTCATTCGATTTGTATTCACTCCCATTGCATTGACCATGGATTCGGAATTTCCAGTTGCGCGCATGGCAAGACCAAAGTCGGTTTTTAGCATGAAAATTAAGCACAATCCAACAATGCTCATGATTGCCAACAAAATGATTGCTTGGTCGATGTAGGAAGCGCCGGTAGGTTGGAAGGCGATAAATAAATGATTCACCTGCAAAAGCGGTATGTTTGACCGCCCCATGACCATCAGATTAACCGAATAAAGTGCGGTCATTACAAGAATTCCTGAAAGCAGCGCATTCACTTTAAGGCGAGTATGTATAACTCCAGTAAGCATTCCTGCGAGTCCGCCTCCAAGCATGGAACAAAATAGAACCAAATACCAAGGAGTTCCGTTGGTTAGTTGAACAGCTGTAATAGCCGCGCCAAGTGTAAAGCTCCCATCAGTAGTGATATCGGGAATATTGAAAATTTTGAGCGTTAGAAAAATACCCCAGCCTAAAGCGGAAAGAGCAAGACCTAAGCTGATGGCTGTTAAATAAAACTGCATCAGTTAACTGCTTTGAATTCTGGTCCTGGTTGAAAATTAAACCGTTTGGCTTGGGAAGGATTATACATGCGGACACGTTTGTTCAATTTCTTGATTGCCGGAAGTTTTCTTGTCGTTAAGAATTGAGCGGCTTCTTGTCCGGATGCATATCCCCAATCGTACATATTTGCACCAAAACCAGCTACTGCGCCACGACTTACTAGTCCAGCTTCGGATGTAATGATGGGCACATTGGCTTTATCGCATGAGCTTACAACCGTTTCGAAAGAAGAGAATATTGTATTATCGGGGAGCGCAAAAAACACGTCGATTTTTTGATCAATCAACCTTTCCATCACCAATTGAGTTTCGGCAGAACTATTTGCGGGTAATGAAATAACTTCAAGTCCAAGAGAGGCGGCATCTTTCCGAATTCTCTCTAATGCATCAACACTTTGAGGTTCACTTTGATTGATGAGCGTTCCAACACGTTTCGCTTGAGGAAAAACATCGTGAATGAGTGTGATTGCAGTATCGATGTATTCGAGGGTTTCATAAACCCCAAATAGATTCTCGGGATCTTGACCTTTTGCATTTCTCAATCCGGCTAGTTCGGGACTAGGGCTAACCATCATACAAACAGGGATTTGATTTGTTTTTTGAACGGCAGAAATCGTTGAGATTGTAGTGTTTGTAGCTATAAGGCTAACATTCTGAGAGATGAAATAATCGACCGATTGAGTTAAAGCAGGAATATCACCTTGGGCATTTCGGTAGATTACCTGAAGGTTTTTTTCAGGAATGTAGCCACTATCACGTAAGGCTCTAAAGAAGCCTTTTTTCGCTTCAGCTATAGTTGCGTCTTCGAAAGCATCAAGAAAAGCAATGGTGGTCATCCCTTTTCTTGCATCTGATTGATTGCAGGATGAAAACGAAATGAGAAGAGACAGAAAGGCAACGTAAAGAATTCGGTTCATGAAACAAAGAAACCGAATCCTACTTGATTTGTTGTAAAGTGAAAGTTAGAATCAGGAAACCTGTGAGCGGATAATCGGAATTGATAAGAGATTCCGAACTGTTTCCATATCAATCGGCTTAGATAGAAAATCGCGAACCATAGGATAACTACGAGCCTTTTTCACGTCTTCGGGGTCGATTGAAGATGAGTACATATAAACATTGACAAATCGATGCATAGAGCGTAATTCATCGAGGAATTCCCATCCGGTAATACCTGGCATGTTGATGTCGAGCAGAAGAATATCGGGTTGGGCTTGATCGATACGTAATTTCTCGAGTGCCATTTTAGCACTTAGGAATTCGGTTACTTTCACTGTCGGATCAGCATTCTTCATTAGACGTTGGGTGATGTAGGTTATCACCTGATCATCATCTACAATCCATACATCATGAATGCGTTGATCTTCCTGTTCGTTAAAGAAGAGACTTTTTTCTACTTCGACATCCAGTTCCGCCAGCGCTTGTCCCATTTCATGAACTACGCCATCGAGTTGACTGGTAAGCATTCGAAGTGTTTCGAGTGTGATTGTTACGTCTTGTCTTGAATGGGATTCACTTTTCACCAATTCGATGAGACCAAGAATATTGGCAAGTGGTTGACGAAGTTTGTGTGAAGTGAGGAAAGCGAATTCTTTAAGTCGTTTGTTTTGTTCGAGAATTCTGAGTTGAAAGTCTCGTTTTTCGGTAGTATCGACTAGGTAAATAGAAACAACAGGATGCCCATTAACTTCTACCATTTTGCGGATTACTTCGATCACGAGAGGTTTACCACTAAAGGTGCTGAAACGCATTTCCTTTTTAGTGGTATCGCGCTGTTTAACAATGCGATCTGCTTCGAGGCGTAATTCCATCTGCCCTGAATCGGGCATTTTAGAGAAATGAGTTTGAATGAAATCTTTACCAAGCAAATCTTCGCGTTTGCATTCAAACAAATCACAATAGGCTTGATTTACTCGAACGAATATTCCTTGAGTATTGGTGAAGCACATTGGCATAACAGCCTGCTCATAAATCTCATCGTACTCCCTCCAATTTCGACGAAGCTTTTGTTCTTTTTCTTTTCGAATGCTAATATCATCCCCAATGCAAACGAAAGCATTTAGTTCTCCTTTTTCGTTCAAGACGGGCGTGATATCGAGCTGTACCCAGTATTTTCGACCGTCTTTTGTATAGTTAATTTGCTCTTCTTTAACCGTTTCTCCTTTATTCAAACGAGCGGATATTTCTTCGGCTTTTACCAAATCGGTTTCAGGACCAAAGAGGAGTTCTGAAGGCTTTTTACCAATAGACTCTTCCATATTAAACCCAGTAATACGGGTAAAACCTTCATTAACCCAATGAATACGACGATTGGAGTCGGTAATAATAACTATGTTACTAGTTCTGCTTGCAACCAACGATAACTTTTCCAGTTCGGACAATACGTGCATAATCTCTCGCTTTTCAGGTAGAGTTTACCTTTAAACGCATGTGTAGGTTGCGGCTTAATTAGTCATAAATGCATCTAATTCTTGTTATTCTTTACATATAAAAACGAGAGGTAGTATTTGTACTTGGAATAGCTAAAACTGTCCACAAGCTTGTCCCATAGCCCTAAAACAAAAGGTTCCAGCACGTTTTCTCTTATTAGAAAAAAAGTACCGGAACCGATTATAAACTTTCATCTTAGGTAGCAATACCCAAGACATCAAAAAACTAATTTTTAGCGGATTAGCTTAATAATGAACGCATCGATACATGTTTCTCAAGAATGGATGTGAGGTCAGAAATAGAAACCCGTTCTTGTACCATTGAATCGCGGTGGCGAATGGTAACTGTATTTGTTTCAAGGCTTTCATGATCTACAGTTACACAGAAAGGAGTACCAATAGCATCGTGACGGCGGTAACGTTTTCCGATTGCATCTTTCTCTTCGTAATGGCAGCGGTAAGAAGGCTTGAGCATATCTAATATTTCTCGAGCTTTCTCAGGAAGTCCATCTTTCTTGGTAAGAGGAAGAATAGCTACTTTAAAAGGAGCTAATTGAGGAGGAAGGGCTAATACAGTACGAATTTCCTTTTTATCCCCTTCTCCAACTTCCTCTTCTTTGTATGCGTTACAAAGTGTAAGTAAGAACATGCGATCGAGACCAATAGAAGTTTCGATTACATAAGGGATATAGTTTTGATTGATTTCGGGGTCGAAGTACTGCATCTTCTTACCGGAGAATTCTTGATGTTGTTTAAGGTCAAAATCGGTGCGTGAATGGATGCCTTCTACTTCTTTGAATCCAAAAGGGAATTCAAATTCGATATCGGTTGCAGCATTTGCGTAATGTGCCAGTTTAAGGTGATCGTGGTAACGGTATTTAGCTGCTGGTGTGCCAAGCGCTAAATGCCATTTCAAACGTGTTTCTTTCCATTTGGCAAACCATTCCATTTCGGTGCCAGGGCGAACGAAAAACTGCATTTCCATTTGTTCGAATTCGCGCATGCGCATAATGAATTGGCGAGCAATAATTTCGTTTCGGAAAGCTTTACCAATTTGAGCAATACCGAAAGGAATTTTCATTCGTCCACTTTTCTGAACGTTGAGGAAGTTCACGAAAATCCCTTGAGCCGTTTCGGGGCGTAAGTAAACAGCATCTGCATCTTCGGCCAAAGAACCCATTTGAGTGCTAAACATGAGATTGAACTGACGAACATCGGTCCAGTTGCGTGTTCCGCTAATTGGGCAAACGATTTCATGTTCCACAATCAGATTGAGCATGGCATCCAAATCGTTATCATTCAATGCCTTATTCATGGCAGCTTCCAATTCGGCAGCTTTGTCGCTTTTCCCTTTCTTTTCGTACTTCTCAATTTGTTCTTCGAGGAGTTGATCGGCACGATAGCGTTTTTTGGAGTCTTTATTATCGATCATCGGATCGCTAAAACCATCCACGTGACCGGAAGCTTTCCACACTTTAGGATGCATAAAAATAGCGGAGTCGATACCCACGATATTTTCGTTCATCTGCACCATTGATTTCCACCAATATTCTTTGATGTTGTTTTTCATTTCAACACCGTTCTGACCGTAATCGTAAACGGCGCCGAGTCCATCATAGATTTCGGAAGATTGGAATACGAAACCGTATTCTTTAGCGTGGGCGGAGACTTTTTTAAAGAGATCGTCCGGTTGAGACATGAGGTAGAATTATTTAAGATGAAGGAAAAATCAGATAGAAGAAAGAAGTTCGCGTTTTTTGCGACACCGGTCGATTGACTTCATATATGTGTCGACATTCACATCACTTAAAGTGAAACGAATAGCAGTTTTGAAGTTTTCGATGGCTTTGTTGTAGTCTTGTTTTAGTTCGAACAAGATTCCAAATTCGTTGTAGATGGCAGCTTTATCGGTACCTGGGACAAGGATTGCTTTATTGAGTAAATCTTCAAGATCGTCGTATTTTCCAAGGGAAGAAAGGACGATGCTTAGATTAAGGTAAACAGGAGAATAATCGGGATTAAATGCCAGACATTGACGATACATGTTTTCGGCGCGGGTATAATCTTTCAATTTGGTTTCATACACCCAACCGAGGTGGTTATATGCTTTTCCAAAATCGGGAGCTTGAGCGATGACGCCTTCTAGAAGAGAAACGGCATCAGCAATTTTGTTATTCCGGATGAGTTCATCAGCTTCAAAAAGCATGTCTTCGAACTCCAGATTATCGTATGCTGCCATGAGTATTTTAATTGCGGATGCAAACCTACGGAATTTGAGGATGAGGTGTGTACCTTTGTCCCATGCTGATTGTTGGAGATATTCTGGTCTCGGAAGACCTATTGGAAAAGAAGTTTGTATGTGACCTTCAAGCTTGTAAGGGCACTTGTTGTGTTCAAGGAGATGCGGGAGCACCTTTGGGAGAAGAGGAACCGGGGATTTTGGAGGAAGAATATGAGCATTTTCAATCGTATATCCGGCCTGAAGGAAGAGAAGCTGTAAAGCGAGATGGTGTTTTTACTATTGATTCGGATGGGGATGTAGTAACACCCCTTATTGATGGGAAAGAATGTGCTTATACGGTTTTTGATGAGCAAGGAATAGCGGGATGTGGAATTGAGCAAGCATGGTTAGCAGGAAAGACAAAATTTCGAAAACCGATATCGTGTCATTTATATCCAGTACGCGTAAAGAAGCTAGTCGATATAGATGCATTGAATTATCATACTTGGGATGTTTGCAAACCAGCATGTGAATGTGGCTCGAAACTACAAGTTCCAGTTTATCGATTCTTAAAGGAAGCATTAACAAGAGCTTATGGAGAAGAGTGGTATTCTCAGCTAGAGTTAATTGCCAAGGAGTGGGAAAAGGGTAGTAACTAGGGGTAGATACTAAGTCGTATAATCAAAGCGTTTCATCTCTGCAAATGTGCTTGACAGAATTGTTTGAGTGGACTATGTTAACTCTGGATTAACTGTCAAACTAACAAGCGTTTGTCGTGTTTATAACTCCCTAAAGAGGTAGTATTCCCAAGTGCTCGCCCATGCTTATTTGTACTGAAAATCAATGGCTCCTAAGGCTCCAGCCGAAATGTTAAAAAGTGCAGTCAAATGTTAACAAAAACGAGTTGTGAGAAGCCCCCTTCCGACCCATTTTTGTGAAGTAAGTTTTTTCCTAAAGGTTTCGCGATATCTCCCTGTTTAAAAGCCACTTAGCTTTTTAAGATTATCGACTGCCAACAGACAAAACGCAACTAACTGATTATCAATACCAAACAAAATGAGCAACGTTTTACCTACATCAATAACGAGTGAAGTCGACCTAATGAAAAACGTAATAGCAGACGAACCGATATTGCAGGAAAACAAGGATCGTTTTGTATTGTTTCCGATCAAGCATACCGACATCTGGCAGATGTACAAACAAGCTGAAGCTAGTTTTTGGACAGCAGAGGAGATTGATTTACATGCTGACCTTACTGATTGGGAGAACAAGTTAACACCAGATGAGAAGCACTTTATCAAGCATGTGTTGGCATTTTTCGCAGCCAGTGATGGGATTGTGAATGAGAATTTGGCGATTAACTTCATGAAAGAAGTTCAATATCCTGAAGCTCGTTGTTTTTATGGATATCAAATCATGTGTGAGAACATCCACTCAGAGACATACTCATTATTGATTGATACCTACATTAACGACACAGCGGAGAAAAACAGGTTATTTCATGCGGTTGAGAATGTTCCAGCTGTGGGACGTAAGGCAGATTGGGCATTACGTTGGATTGAGAATGGAACATTTGCGGAACGTTTGGTAGCGTTTGCATCTGTAGAAGGAATCTTTTTCTCGGGCTCATTTTGTTCCATTTTCTGGTTGAAGAAACGTGGATTAATGCCGGGCTTGAGCTTTTCAAATGAACTAATTTCTCGTGATGAGGGATTACATTGTGATTTTGCTTGTTTGATTTACAAACAACTACGTCATCAATTAAGTGAGGAGCGCGTAAAAGAAATTATATCAAATGCCGTTGAAATAGAAAAAGATTTCGTGAGCGATGCGATTCCAGTTTCTCTTATTGGAATGAATGCGGATTTGATGTGTCAATACATTGAGTTTGTAGCAGATCGATTATTAATTGCGTTGGGTTGCACTAAAATTTACAATGCGAGCAATCCATTTGATTTTATGGAAATGATATCGCTACAGGGAAAAACCAACTTCTTTGAAAAGAAAGTGGGCGAGTATCAGAAAGCCGGAGTAATGGGCAAACAGATCGACAACACCATTCGTTTCGACGAAGATTTTTGATTGAAAAAGACATTTTTTAAAAACACCTAACTAACTAACCATGTACGTAATCAAGCGGGACGGCCGACAGGAGTCCATTAAGTTTGACAAAATCACGGCTCGTATACAGAAACTCTGTTACGGATTAGAGCCAGTACACGTGGATCCGGTAAGTGTTGCCATGAAAGTAATTCAGGGGATTTACCCTGGCGTAACAACAGAAGCTCTCGATAATCTAGCCGCTGAAACAGCAGCTTCGATGACTGTAAAGCATCCTGATTATGCACTTTTGGCATCACGTATTGCTATTTCCAACCTGCACAAAACCACTAAGAAATCGTTCTCAGAAACGATGAAGGATTTGTATTTCTTCGTGGATCCAAAAACCAATCAGGCTGCACCTTTGATTGCAGATGATGTGTATGAAATCATCTTAAAAAATGCCGAACTACTTGATTCAACAATCATTTACGACCGGGATTTTGGATACGATTATTTCGGGTTTAAAACATTGGAGAAATCCTACCTCCTAAAAATCAACAATTCGGTTGTTGAACGCCCTCAACATATGTTGATGCGTGTTTCGGTTGGTATCCATAAAGACGATATCGAGAACGTAATCAAGACCTATGATTTAATGTCGGAGCGCTGGTTTACACACGCTACTCCAACTTTATTCAACGCAGGTACACCAAAGCCACAAATGTCGAGTTGCTTCCTCATTACTATGAAGGATGATAGTATTGACGGGATTTACGACACACTTAAGCAGTGTGCTAAAATCAGTCAAAGTGCCGGTGGAATTGGCTTAAGCATTCATAACGTTCGTGCTACAGGATCGTACATCCGCGGAACCAATGGAACATCTAACGGAATCGTTCCTATGCTTCGTGTATTCAACGATACAGCTCGTTATGTAGATCAAGGAGGAGGAAAACGTAAAGGTTCATTTGCCATCTACATTGAGCCATGGCATGCGGATATTATCGATTTCTTGAATCTGAAAAAGAACCATGGTAAAGAAGAAGTTCGTGCCCGCGATTTATTTTACGCACTTTGGGTACCGGATCTTTTCATGAAACGTGTGGAAGAAGAAGGCGATTGGTCTTTATTCTGTCCGAACGAAGCTCCGGGTCTTTCAGATTGTTGGGGTGAGAAGTTCGAGGAACTTTATGAGCGTTACGAAGCCGAAGGAAAAGCACGTAAGACAGTAAAAGCACGTGAAATTTGGTCTTCTATTTTAGAAGCACAAATTGAAACAGGAACTCCTTACATGCTTTACAAAGACGCATGTAACCGTAAGAGCAATCAACAAAACTTGGGTACGATTAAATCATCGAACCTTTGTACAGAGATTATCGAGTACACCGACGAAAATGAGGTAGCTGTTTGTAATCTAGCATCGATTGCTTTACCGCGTTTCGTTATTGACGGAAAATTTGATCACAATAAATTGTTCGAGGTTACTTATCAGATTACGCTGAACCTCAACAAGATCATTGACAGAAATTACTATCCAGTACCAGAGGCTGAGCGTTCTAATATGCGCCATCGTCCGATAGGAATTGGTGTTCAAGGTTTGGCTGATGCATTCATTTTGCTTCGCTATCCATTTGAATGTGAGGAAGCACAGAAGTTGAATCGTGAAATCCACGAAACAATTTACTATGCAGCAATGACGGCTTCAAAAGACCTTGCAATTAAAGACGGTCATTACGAAAGCTATCCTGGCTCACCTGTTTCGAAAGGCATATTCCAATTTGATATGTGGGATGTAACTCCTTCGAATCGTTGGGAATGGGATGTGTTGAAAGAAGAAGTAGCTAAATATGGCGTTCGCAACTCCTTATTGCTAGCTCCAATGCCAACAGCTTCTACTTCACAAGTTTTAGGTAATAACGAATGCTTCGAGCCATATACTAGCAATATCTACACACGTCGTGTTCTTTCTGGTGAATTCATCATCGTAAACAAGCACTTGCTTCGCGACTTGGTTGATTTGGGTATCTGGAATGAACAGTTGAAAGACAAGATTATTGGTGCAAACGGTTCTATCCAAGGCATTGTAGAAATTCCTGATAACATTAAAGAGCTATACAAAACGGTTTGGGAAATTCGTCAACGTACTATTATTGATATGGCAGCCGATCGTGGTGCATATATCTGTCAGTCGCAGTCGCTTAATATCTTCATGGAATCGGCGAATATGGCTAAGTTAACTTCTATGCACTTTTATGCTTGGAAGAAAGGCTTGAAAACAGGTATGTATTACTTGCGTTCGAAAGCTGCAGCTGATGCGATTAAATTTACCGTTCCATCGCAAGCTGAGCCACAAAAAGTTGCTGTAGTAGCTGAAGCACAAAATGTAATGGTGATGGATGCTCAAGGAGAGATTTCTTGCTCCCTAGATAATCCAGAAGGTTGCGAAGCTTGTGGCAGCTAAGTAAAAATAGTTGATTGTAAAAAAGCCCCTGTTCCAGTTTGGACAGGGGCTTTTTATTTGGCACTTTGTCGTTTTTATGGTTGAATGAGTATCTTTTTTACATGAGAACCAACACGTAATAAATACATCCCAGGAGCAATATCAGATGTGTTTAATTTTGTTTGTCCAGAAAATTGTTGAGAACGAATTATCTTTCCTGAAACATCCATTAATACAAGCGTTTCGGATTTCAGTTGTGTTTGTTGAACCCAAAGAATATCCTTTGCTGGATTGGGATAAACCATGAGTTCTCCTTGATCAGACAATACTTCAAATCCGTTTGCTGTTGGATTAAATGCATTATATGAATGTGTGCTTAACACGAATGGACCGTTACCATTTGGAATACGAGCCAAACTGCGATCCGAAGGTTGTGGTCCCCAAGTTATTGAGTCGACAAAAGCGAGGTTTTCATCCAATAAATAAAGCGATTCACCTACTGCCGATAGTTTAAAGTTACAGTGATTAATTCCCTGACTAGAATCTTCATCCGCCCAAACAATGTAATAACCACCAGCCGGAATGCTTGAGCCTTCAGGGAAATCCCATTTATTGAGGTTCAGAGGATTGTCTGTAAGAAACATTCCTGTTAAATCGATGGCTTGATTGGTTGAGTTATAGATTTCAATCCAATCTTCAAATTCATCAGCATTATCAGTAACAGAATTGGTGTTACTCACCATGAATTCATTGATTACTAGCGGACTATCAGACTCTTCTTGTGTTTCTGCTAAGAGTGTATAAAACTCGTGTTCGGCACGTTGCGGGGAAAAAATACCGGCATCAGTATTTTCGGAATACACATAATACTGGCAAAACAGGGAGTTCATAGTTAAGTCTAAACCAAAAACATTATCACCAGCGGCTCCGTCGTTGTGAGCACCATCGTCGAACATTTGTACTCGGGTAAATCGATCATTTTCACTAAAACGATAACCGAGATAAACGATCGAACTCCCAGCCACTGCAGCAGAAAAATGTACTGTTTCGAAAAGTACTGCAGGAGATGGACTTGCCGTTACAGTATTGATTAATGGTGCCACTAAATTCCAATCACTTGTATTTTGCAAATAAGTAACTCGTTCAGACATAAGTGTTGAAATGCCGGGTATCGTGAATGGACCAGCCATAACACTTGTAGTCATTGCACTTTGAAACTGACTATATGAATAAGTTGGATTCGTTTGAGACTGAATGGCGGTATCTACTATAGCTTGTAGATTGGTTGCCATCGTTTGGTATTCATTCCCAGCAAACATTTCGGAAACAATCGTTTTCACGTGAGCCAGATACATACGTTTAAACATGGGATTCGCTTGAACATCCTTGATTAAAGGCCAATACGCATCAGTTGCGTGAATATTCAAGGCCACTTGTTGCATGGCGGAAAGATTTAAACTTCCCATGGATGAGTTTCCACTTCCTAGATTTGGAAAACCACCAAATGCCATATTCAAATCCCAGATGATTGGGTTAAAGCGATTGGTGTTGTCTTGATAGAGGTAGTAGTTTTGGGCAAATGCTCCAGAATAAGAATCGAGATTGACTAACACATTGTTAAAAGCAAGCATCCAAATAACTCGATCCATGTCTAAAACATGATCGATGCTAGCAGGAGTATTCGTAACACTATCACAAAGTGCGACCAATTTATTCCATCCAAAATCCGACTTCATTTCATAGAAGTTGAAGTATGAGGAAGAATCGGAAGTTAAGAACTTGAGATTACACTTATTACTTGGCCCTGGGTTAACGATTGGGTTGCACTTAATGAATGTTCCACTGGATGTTCCAAAACGATCGGCGCAAAACTGTTTGTTGATTGATTCAGCATTTGAGTAAACACCATAATACACATCATTGATATAGACTTGAGCAAAGTTTGCTTTAGGACAATCCATATAATTTCCAAGAATCTGGTAGGATAGTACTTCTCGAATGTAGGATGGGTCTGAGAATCCGTTTCCAAGTTTGATGTCGGTAATGCCCTGATATGCATTGGATTTGAATTCATCTAGCGCAATGTGAAGCGGGTTTTTAGTGTTGTTTGCGTTGTAGGAACTATTGCCTTTGTATTTCACTCCAACACTGTCGAATTGAACATCATTTACTTGAACCCAATCGGCCATAATATACCCTTCACTTCCTGCTTTGGCAGAATCGAGTTGGTAATCCCAATTGGTTTGACTGAAATAAATTTCGATTTTCTGGATCGTTGATATGTTGTAAAAATTAGACTGAGCTTGAACACAGAAGTGAAAGAGTCCAGCAATTAGGGTCAAATAAATTCTCATACTTGATTGTTTAGTAGGAATGAATTAATTCCAAATAAGGCGTAAAGTGCGTGTAGATCCATCAGTCAAAGAGGACTGAACAAAATAGATTCCTGCAGGCAATTCTTCTTGATTGATAACACAGGATTTCACTTCGTTGAGCTTTTGACTACGAACCACTTGACCGGCCATGTCGAAGATAGAATAGGATGAAATCGAAGATTGGGAAGAAGTTATTTGAACATGAGATTGTGCTGGATTAGGAAATAGACTTAGTGAAGGTGAAGTGATAGTTTCATGACCAACTGAATTACAATTAGAGCAGCTGGCAAAACAAACTACGGGAAGCACGAAATGGTCAACGAGAGTAATTTGACGCTCTTCATTCACAGAGCAATCAAGCGGAAGGACTTCTGCTTCGCTGGAGAGAGAACCATTATAGTAACGAAATGAGTGAGTTACATTAGAATCAGCATAAAGAATTCCCTCGTAGATGAGTGAATCGAAGTTGTACAGGATATTTCTAGCCGGATTGTTTCCTGAGAAGCTTGTAGAAATATGGACACCATTCGTTGCTACGGAAGTTTCATTCTCCATATTCACTAAAAACCGAATGAGCTTCTTGTTGACAGGAGCATTTCCACCGAAAAGAATAGCACCAACGAAAGTGGTATCGTTAGCTAGAGAATCGACATAAAGCCAGCGATTATCATTGAAATTGTATCCAACACGCGATTCAACTGGAACAAATTCCACATCATAAAATTGATCCCCATTTAGGAATTTGTATTCGTATTTAGCAAAAGCGGGAATATCGACTACAATACTATATATGTTGGTATCTGCTGACTCTTGAGTAAGCGGAGTTGTGTTGGATTGCCAATCACCATTTTCGAATCCAGCAATGGCTTGAAAATCGCCGGTAACATGAACTCCAGTAGAGTTTACGATTAAGCCAGTCATGTTGACAGCGAATTTTACTTTTTTCGCAAATGAGGAGAGCGAACAAAGAAGAAATAGCGAGAGCAGAATATGTTTCATGACAAAGTTTGAGATCAAAATCAATGAGCTAGAAGGAGTTTTTGAGAGTAGGTAGGTGTACCATTTACAGTAGCTCGAATAACATAAACACCATCAGGCAAGAAAGAAACATCAAGGTTCGTAACATTACTTTTAAGATCGACTAGTTGACCAGTCATATTGAACAGAGATACAAGAACAGATGCTCCAGAAGGAATTCCAGCAATTTGGATAATATCGTTTGCCGGATTTGGGTAAATGCTTAATTCTGATTTTGAAGGATTGGAAGTAGTTAGTATAGTTGAATACCGAAATCCAACTGAGTAATTGAATTGGCAAGCGTTTGGTTCACCGACTTTTACGAGATATACACCATTTTGAGTTGGTGTGTATGATTGAGAAGTAGCGCCGGGAATTAGGGAGCCATTTAAATACCATTGATAGCTAGTTGCTGAAGAGCTCGTTAATACATTTCCAGAAAGTGAAATTGTAGGAACTGTAGGTCGAGGAGTTGTTAAATAGCAGTTGTCGTAGCGAAATGCTTGAGCCATTGTACCTGAAGCAGTATAGGACCAAAGTTGAGTTCCTGCAGCATTTACCTCATAAATCAACCCTGATTGAGCAACACAAACTATCAAGTTTCCGTTGGGTAGCGACTGAGAGCTTCCCATGTTGTTATTATGTCCGCTACATGCATGTCGAAGTGTGTAGGTTGAGGGGCTAAAAGCAGAACCAGCAGTATGAGAGTAGCTGTAATTTTCGGCATAAGGAGGAGCTACAAATTCGACAGATGATTGATTGTTTGAAATTCCGTTATTGTTGTAACCAACCATGTATCCTGCATTTGGATAATTTTCTGGGATCCAATGGGCATCATGAACAGTATGAAAGATATTGGTTCCAGAAGCACCATAAGCAGCAGGATTTCCCCAACGATAAAGAATATCACCACCATGACCTGAATTTCCACCTTGATGGGAAGCGGCTTCTACTGTAGTAGTACTGTGATCGATTACATAGAATTCATTGAGGTTGTGCGAGCTCAGGATGATTTGATCAAGTAAAGGATTATAGTCAATCCCATTTGCATGCATCCAATCTTTTGTATTCGCGTTATTGTTATAGTTGATATTTAATAATTCGGGATGCTCAGCCACCACACCGAAGTTGTCTTTAGTAGCATCAACACTTTGCACGAGATGATCCCAAGCATGCCATTCCCAAACTACAGTTCCGCCCGTTGCGCCATTCGGTTGTACTTCGACAATTTTATCTGGCCACATAATATGGCTAGTTGAACTTCCTGCTTGTGTAACCTCAGAGGCAGTTTTAAGTTCGTAGGCAATTAGTAGGACATTTCCATTTGGCATCGGACAGAAGTCATGATGCATACTGTAGGAAGGAGTAGAATAGTTGTATTGCCAAGTAACGTTATTGTTCCAGTCAACTTTTTGGATACCACCAGTCATTCCGCCACCAGTAAACGTTGGGTTTGAAACAGAAATTGAGCGAATGTATTCTCCGCCAGGCAAAATGAAAGCTGAATAAGCAGAAGAACCGGATCCGGGAGTATAAGTATGATAAGTTGCATTAAGCGTATCAATCAATTTGGCTGTTGATTGACCTTGCAAGGAAACAAGTGTGTAATTACCCCATTGTTGGGCTGTAAGCGGAAAAATAAAAGCAAAGAAAAGGGTAAAGAGAAGTGTTCTATTTAGATTCATAGAAAGAAGTTGTCAGACCGCCTATGAATAAGAACGAACTTGAAGGTTTAATTTAATGTTAAAAATATGTTACCTAAAATGAGAGGAATAAGTGGCGTCGGTAAATCCAGAAAGATGAAAGACGCTTCTCATCAAACCATCCGGGATAGTCTCAACCAAAAAACACGACCCATGCGACTACCGAACGCCACTCAAAGATTAAAAGTAGAGAAAGCAATATATACTTTCAAGACTTGGCAAAAATAATCTCTTTTAAAATGAAAAAACAGTTCTTTAACTGGAATATTGTTTTTCACCAAATTTTAAAGTGGCGGAACTGCGTTGTTCTAGCTTACTCATTTACTGTGCATTATAACTGAATACGCCCAAAAGAAACACAGGAAACATTTTTATTGCAATTTGTTTCCAAAGTTCCCAATTCGTTTTACCTTTGCGGCGATGAACGAAAAGCTTGAACATATCATTCAACAAGCACGATCTATTTTCATGCGTTGCGGAATTCGTAGTGTTACTATGGATGATGTTTGCCGGGAGATGCGGATTTCGAAAAAGACACTATACCAACATGTGCATGACAAGACCGATTTGGTGAATCAAACCATGCGTTCTGAGATTGCCAAAGATGAAGTAGAAGTGAGCACGCTTATTTCACTCGGATTAAGCGCAATAGATGAGATGTTTGAAATCACACGGATTGTTTCAGAGAAAATCAGGAACATTCACCCATCCATTCTGTTCGACATGCAGAAATATTATCCAGAAGCTTGGGAAATGATGCGTATACATCGGAATGATTTCATCGAACGGGTGATTCAAAAAAACATACAAAAAGGCCAAGATGAAGGAGTTTACCGCAGCAATATGAATGCGATAATTGTATCCCGATTGTTTGCTACTAAAATTGACGTACTCTCTGATAATCACTTCTTTGAAGGAACAGGATTGTCCATGACACAAGTGAATTTTGAACACTTGACCTATCATTTATATGGCATATCAACCCCCAAAGGCATTTACTACCTAGAACAAAAACTTTCAAATCTTAATCCCCAATCCTTATGAAAAACAAAGTGCTGCTGCTCTTGCTGATACTCTCAGCCGGACTTCATGCGCAAACGAACGACCAAGGAAGTTTTACACTTCCACAAGCGATCGATTTTGCCTTGAAGAATGGATACAGTGTCAAGAATGCTGCAACGGATATTGAAATAGCCAAAAAGAAAGTGGCTGAAATCCGTGGAATTGGTATTCCACAGTTGAAAACAGAAGCTTCTTTCCAAGATTTTGTTGAAGTACCTGTCAGCATTATTTCTGCAAACGCTTTCAATCCGCTTGCTCCACCAGGAACTTATTTGCGAATTCCTTTTGGTGTGAAATACAATGCTAGTATAGGCTATACCGCTTCATGGCTGGCTTTTAGTGGAGAATACATCGTTGGTTTACAAGCATCTAAAACATACGTAGATATTTCAAAAGCCAATTTGAGGAAAAGTGAAATCGAAGTAAAAGAAAGCGTTACCAAGGCTTATAACCTGGTGTTAATTCTCAAAGAGAACAAACGAATTCTTTCGGAAAACATCGCTTCACTTGAACAATCGATTGAACAAACATCAGCCTATAACAAAGAAGGATTTGTGGAAGAGATGGATGTAGATCGTTTGCGCTTGCTGAAAAACAACTTAAGTACAACGCTTACCACATTGGAACAGCAAACCATCATTGCTGAAAAACTGCTCAAATTCCAAATGGGTTATGATGTGAATGCGGCAATTACACTAACCGAAACGCTCGACAACTTAATATCAAATGCTAAATCGGGAGTAGATGTGGAACCTAAATTTGATCCGGCTAACAACATCGACCGAATATTAATTGGCAAAGCACTTAACCTTCAAAAACTGGAAGTTAAACGCCAAAAAGCCAATTACCTGCCTACACTGAGCACATTCTATACTTGGAAAGAAAGTCGGATTACTAATGAATTCGATCAACTCAGCAACAATTTATTTCGAGTTCCCGGCGGTACAATCTTAGGTGTAAACTTGAGTATGCCTGTTTTCCAAGGAATGAGCCAGTCGGCACGTGTTAAACAAGCTAAACTGAATCTTAAGAAGTTAGAAGTTCAGCAAATTCAAGCAGAACAAGGCATTGCATTACAATCGTCTCAAAGTTGGACTGCATATGCAACAGCACTTAGTGGCTTAAGAAACACACAAGAATCGGTTGGATTAGCAACACGTATTCGTGATCGAGCAAAAATAAAATATCAAGAAGGAGTGGGATCGAGCTTAGAGGTTATACAAGCCGAAAATGATCTGCTTTCTTCTCAATCAAATTACATCAACGCAGTTCAGCAATTGTTGGAGACACGCGTAACCTTGGATAAAAACCTGAACAAATTCTGATACCCGAATTCGAACAAATGAAAAAGCTCCTTTATATCTCCATAACGCTGTTAGTTGCAGCATGTTCATCCGGAAATGATCTGGAAAAAAAGAAAGCTCAGCTTGCCGAATATCAAGCTCAGCATGATGAATTAAAAGTAAAGATTGCAGAACTCGAAAAAGAAATTGCTCTACTCGATACTGCAGCAGAAGTGCGTAAACCTAAACTCGTCACCCTCACTCCTATCGTTTCTGGTGAGTTTAACCACTTTATTGATGTTCAAGGAACAGTAGATTCAGAAGAGAATATCGCTATTCAACCTGGAATGCCAGGATTAGTTACCCGTGTGACTGTTCACGAAGGTGACATGGTTTCGGCCGGACAAATTTTAGCTGAGGTAGATAACAAAACCATTCGTGAGAGCATGGCTCAATTGCAAACCAATTTAGATTTTGCTAAGACTGCTTTCGAGAAACAACAACGCCTTTGGAACCAAAAGATTGGTACAGAAATTCAATTTTTACAAAGCAAAACACAGTATGAATCGCTCCAGAAAAGCATGGCAACTTTGCAAGCGCAGCTGGATATGAGCCGTATTAAATCACCAATTTCGGGTGTGGTTGATGCAGTGAATGTGAAAGTAGGCGAGTTTGCAGCACCAGGTATTAACGGAGCTTTCCGCGTGGTAAATTTTAGCAAAATGAAAGTAAAAGCTAAAGTGGCTGATTCATACATCGGTAAAGTGAAGGCTGGAAATCCTGTTCGTATTGTTTTGTCAGACATCAACGATACCATCCAAGGTAAAATCAGCTATGTGAGCAAAGTCGTTAATCCAATGACACGCACATTTGATATCGAAATTGCTTTGGGTGTGACCAATTCAGATGTTCGTCCGAATATGTTGGCAACATTAAATATCAACGATGAAAATCTACCGGGAGCAATGAGTGTATTGTCGAATCTAGTTCAGAAAGACGCATCGGGTAACTATTACATGATGGTGGCTGAAGGAGCTGGAGATAAGATGACTGCTCATAAGAAAATTGTTTCTACAGGTATTTCCTATGGTGATCGCATTGTGATTACTGAAGGACTTAATGGAAGTGAAAAACTGATTCTATCGGGCTATCAGGAAGTTGTTGACGGACAATTAATCTCCCTTAAATAATTCCCGGATTTAATCCCAACCCATCATGGAAAAGGAACATATAAAGTATTTCAAACCCACCAACTGGGCGATTAATAACAGTACCGCGATTTACATTTTCACGGTATTGATTTCCCTAGCTGGTATCATCATATTCCAACGGATTCCGAAAGAGAAATTTCCGGATATCGTGGTTCCGACCATTTTCGTTTCGACGATTTATCCAGGAGCTAGTCCAGAGGATATTGAAAACCTGATTACCAAGCCTGTTGAGAAAGAGGTGAAATCGGTATCGGGTATTAAGAAAGTTACATCGAATTCGATTCAGGATTTTTCGCTCGTAGTAGTGGAATTTAATACTGGAATTGATGTGGATGTGGCTAAGCAAAAGATTTCGAACGCGGTAGATAAAGCGAAGAAAGATTTGCCTAGTGATATGAAAACAGATCCGAGTGTTCAGGAGGTAAACTTCTCTGAGTTCCCGATCATGAATATCAACGTAAATGGGGAGTTTCCGCTTGATCAGTTGAAGCGTTATGCGGAAGATTTGAAGGATAAAATCGAGACTCTACCTGAAATTACTCGAGTTGACATTATTGGAGCATTAACACGCGAAGTGCAAGTGAATGTTGACTTGTATCGTATGCAGGCTCTTGGAATAACCTTTACAGATATTGAACGAGCTGTTGCAAGTGAAAACGTCAATATTTCGGGTGGTGAAATTCGAATAGATGAGTTGCGCAGAACCCTTCGTGTACGAGGTGAATTTAGTGATGTGAGTCAAATTGGTAACATTCTAATCCGTTCTGCACGAGGTAATTTAGCGTATTTGAAAGATATCGCTGAGGTGAAAGATGGTTATAAAGACAAACAGGACTTTGCCCGTTTGGAAGGTAAGCCTGTTATAACCATGAATGTTATTAAGCGTTCGGGTGAAAACCTCATTGATGCAGCCGATAAGATTAAAGTGATAATTGATGAATATAAAGCAACTAAATTCCCTAAAGGACTGGATGTTACCTTAACAGGAGATACTTCGATTGAAACCAAAACCCAGTTGAACGACTTGGTTAATACCGTGATCATTGGGTTTGTTTTGGTTGTTATTATTCTGATGTTCTTTATGGGCTTGCAGAGTGCGTTTTTCGTAGGATTGGCGGTTCCTTTATCGGTTTTGGTGGCTTTATTATTTATGCCTTCGTTAGGATTCTCGATGAACGTAATTGTGCTTTTTTCGTTCTTGTTGGCACTGGGAATTATTGTGGATGATGCCATTGTGGTAATTGAAAATACCCACAGGATATTCCATAAGTACGATTTCGATATAAAGACGGCTGCCAAAGCTGCTGCAGGTGAGGTGTTTGTGCCTGTGTTGGCTGGTACATTAACGACCATTGCTCCATTCTTCCCATTGCTTTTCTGGCCGGGAATTGTGGGTGATTTCATGGGTTATTTACCAATTACCTTGATTCTAACCCTATTTGCTTCTTTGTTTGTGGCATTTATCATGAACTCGGTGTTTGCAGTGAGTTTCATGAAACGCGATGAGCATGATCATAAAACATCAGCAAAAGAACTGGTTCGTCCTGCAATCATTTTTGGTGCGGTGGCTTTATTATGTCATGCAGCTGGAATGACCGCTGTTGGTAATGTGAGTTTCTTGCTATTAGCATTAACTCCACTTTACCTATACATTTTGCGTCCGATGACGGTGAGATTTCAAATGGACATTTGGCCACAATTTGTTGCAGCATACAAACGTGCCATTAAAGTTGTTTTGATTGGTCGTCGTCCTATATTGATGCTTGTTGGCGTGGTTGTATTGTTCATTTTATCGATTGTCACATTCGTAGCATCTAATCCTAAAATTGAGTTCTTTCCAAACGGACAGCCCAATTTTGCATACGTATATCTTGAACTACCCATTGGAACAGACGCAGAGGTAACCGATTCGGTAACACGCATCGTGGAGAAGCGCGTTTTTGAGGTGATTGGAGAAAATAATCCAAATGTGGAGTCGGTAATTTCAAATGTTGGAATTGGTGCAGGAGATCCACGAAACCCTGATCGGGTAGCAACACCACACAAAGGAAAAGTATCTGTTGCATTTGTTGATTTTAGCGAGCGGGGCGACTTTTCTACACTTGAGTGTTTGGAAGCAATCCGAAACAATATGAAAGGCATTCCGGGTGTTCGAATCACGGTAGATAAAGAAGCCAATGGTCCACCTACAGGGAAACCAGTAAACGTTGAGATTAGCGGTGATGATTTTGATCAATTACAGTTGATTGAAACCAAAATGCGCGCAGCTATTTCGAAAGCGAAAATTCAAGGTATTGAGGATTTGCAATCGGATTTACAGCGAAACAAACCAGAGATTATCGTGACGATTGATCCTGATCGTGCTTTGTCTTTAGGTATGAGTAAAGCTCAAATTGCGATGGAACTTCGTACTGCATTGTTTGGGAAAGAGATTTCCAAGTTCCGCGATGCAGATGACGATGCTGAAATTACGCTAAGATTGGCTTCAAGCTACCGCGATAAGGTGGACGATTTGTTGAATATGCAAATTGCTTTCTTGGACATGAGTACAGGAATGTTTAAGCAAGTTCCTGTATCGGCTGTAGCATCGGTGAAATATGAGAAAGCATTTAGCTCAATCAACCGTAAAAACCAACGTCGTGTTTTAACGCTTTCGTCGAATGTGTTAACGGGTTATACTGCTAATGAGATTGTTCGTTCGATTGATCAGATTATTCCTTCGTTGGATGTTCCTGAAGGATATGAAGTTAAAATGACTGGTGAGCAAGAACAACAAAAAGAAACATCCGACTTCTTGAGTTTGGCGTTCTTAGGAGCTTTGGCGTTGATGTTCTTGATTTTGGTGACTCAGTTTAACTCTTTGGTTAAGCCGTTTATCATTTTCTCAACGGTAGTTTTCTCCTTGATTGGTGTATTCTTCGGATATGCGTTAACAGGAATGACTTTCTCGATTGTAATGACCGGTGTAGGGATTTTCGCTTTAGCTGGAATTGTAATTCGAAACGGAATCTTATTGATCGAGTTTATTGATGAGTTACGCGCTCGCGGATTGAGTCCGGAAGAAGCTATTGCCGAAGGTGGTAGTACACGTATGACACCCGTAATTTTAACTGCATCGGCTGCGATTTTAGGGTTGATACCTCTAGCAATCGGGGTAAACATCGACTTTAACGGCTTATTTGCTCATTTAGAACCACACTTTTTCTTAGGAGGAGATAATGTGGCATTCTGGGGACCATTAGCCTGGACGATGATTTACGGATTGATTATCGCGACATTCTTAACGTTGATGATTGTTCCTGCGATGTATCTGATGTACTTGAAAGTTAAAGTTCGCTTTGGAATGGAGAAGAAAGGCGAAAAAGAACACGATGGTACAATGCTTTAATTAAAGATTATTTTTTGTTCGAATCAGCACCCTTCCGGTTTCGGCGGGGTGTTGATGTTTAAGGGCATCAGTAAATCATGTAAAAGATTCTTTAGAAAATGAACAACCATCTGCCCGACATTCTGTTATTTTGTCAATCCATATTTTAATACCCCAAACCCATGGCATTCGAACTTCCAAAACTTTCTTACGAATACGCAGCATTAGAACCTAATATTGATGCAAGAACGATGGAAATCCATCACTCTAAGCATCATCAGGCTTATGTAAACAACCTCAACGCAGCCCTTACAGGAACTGCCGAAGAAGGAAAGAGCCTAGAGCAATTGATGTCGAATATTTCTAAACTTTCACCTGCCGTGCGTAACAACGGAGGAGGACATTATAACCACAGTCTTTTTTGGGAAATAATGGGCCCAAATGCAGGTGGCGCTCCAACAGGCGAATTGGCTGATGCAATTAATCAAGCGTTTGGCTCTTTTGATAAATTCAAAGAAGACTTTGCTAAAGCAGGAGCTACTCGTTTTGGTTCTGGTTGGGCTTGGTTAGTGAAGCATGACGGAAAATTAACTGTTACTTCGACTCCTAATCAAGACAATCCTTTGATGGATTTAGCTGATGTGAAAGGCTTTCCTATTCTTGCTTTAGATGTGTGGGAACATGCATACTACCTACACTACCAAAATCGCCGCCCGGATTATATTTCGGCTTGGTGGAATACCGTTAATTGGAATGTTGTAGCTGACCGATTTAAAAAAGGTTAAAATAACACACGAAACGCCTGACCATTTGGTTGGGCGTTTTGCTTTTATGTATTCTTGCCCTTTGGAGAATACCAAAATCCATCGAATACCGTTTTACCGACAAATTTTGAAACTATGAAGTCTTTGTTTCTGTCACTATGTTGTGCTGTTATTTTACTTGTTAGTTCATGTACTCCTGAACCACAGGCGTGTATTACAGTTGACCGTACACATGTTCAGCAAAATGAGAGTTTAGCATTTACTAGCTGTGCTTTAGATGCCAAGCGAGTAGTTTGGAATTTTGGAGATGGAACAGCTGAAGTTGAGGGCGAACAAGCCAGTCATACGTATGCTCAACCGGGAGTTTATTTGGTGGAAATGAAGGCGTTGTCGAAAAAAGACAAGAAATGGGATCGCACGTCGGTTATCATTAATGTTGACCCACTAAAAACACGTTATCTTACTCGTTTACAGGTTAACTCGTTTAATATTAATAATATATCAGGAACCACTTGGGATGTTGCTCCAGGAAATTGGCCAGATGTTTTTTTCGAATATGCTGTTGCAGGTAGTGCTTTGCGAAGTACGATTAATCCTCCTATCAACGAATTACAATTAAATCAATGTCCTGTTTTTTGGGATTTTAGCAGCTCGGTTAGTAAGCCTATTTTAGCTAACAACGATTATATAATTCAGATGTTGGACAATGATGGTACATTACTTCAACCGTCATCAGAGTTAATGGCTACGTTTAATTTGAATCCGGCAACTGCTACACCTAGTGCGCCAGGAGTGATTACGTTAACCAATAGTAATTTCCAAATCGAGCTTCACTTTATCGAGCTTTGATGAAGCAGCATTCGATTTCGGATGTTCACCCAGTTTTTCTCAGGAGCATTGAGCTTTAATAAAGCAGTATGCTGGCTTAGCCCCGAAGGGGTTTACGGTAGAGCGGATTACCCCGGCTCCGACGAAGGAGGAACGGAGTATGAGCGATGACGCGGCACTGGCCTTTTTCAGGACAGGGCAAGCCCCAAAAACAATAACTTAAACTAGAAGTCGGATTATTCAGCCGAGTATTTTTCGATGCGTAAACCCATTTCCATGATCATAGGAAGGGCAGGAGCTCGCATGGCTTGTTCAATGGTGAAGGTGTATTTTCCTTTGAGGGGAAAACGGATGTTTTGCTTGAATTGAATTTGGCTATCCCACAAATCGCCGAGACCGGAACCGCTCCATTTTCCATCGGGATTTTGCAGAATAAACTCAATAGTATCACGTGCTGCCTTGCCGTTGGGGAAATCGGTTTTTAGGAACACGAATAGATTGCTGTAGGGATATCCTTCGGCATGGCGGATGTTCATGAGGAAATTATGTCCGCTCAGTGTATCGTCGATAGTAACTTCGAAACGCACGGGCTGATCGGCTTTCCAGATATTATCGGGAATAGGCGTGTTTTCTTCGAATACCCGTTGCTTATCGCAAGAGCTGCTGAATAACACCAAAAGCAAGAATAGGAATAGCTCAGGCTTCGGGAGTCTGTGGCGGCTTAGGAGGGCGCGGACCATGATTCGGGCGTTTGTTATTATTGGGATTATTCGGGCGCTGTTGTGGCGGACGATTTTGCTGGTTAGGCGGGTTTGTCTGTGGTGGACGTTGAACCTGCGGGCGATTTTGCTGATTCGCTTGATTCGCTTGTGGCGGACGTTGAACTTGCGGCCTGTTAGGCTGGATAGGACGTTGAACTTTCGCAGGTGTCGAGGTTTGAGGCGCTGCAGCACTTACCGGCGTAGCTTCAGAACCGGAATTAATTCCTGAACCTGGTTTCTTCTTTTTCTTCTTCTTTTTACGCTTCTCGCTATCGAAACGAGTGAGGCTGTCCTGCCCTACTACGTTGTCGTAATCGAGTTCCTTCACCACTTTTGGAATTTCCTTTTCGCTCAACAGCACATCGGGTTTTTCCCCGTTTTTGTTGAGTTCCATGATATGCTTAACGCGACTAATAGGAACAGCAATGAAATTTCCCGGATCATCTACGTAAGCGTAGAACATCACGCGTTTGAAGATGTCGGTTTTTTGGTGAAACGCGGCAGCTTTTTTAGTTTCAAGACGAGGAGTTCCTTCGGGGAAATCCTTGATCGCATCGAGGTAAGAATCGAGTTCGTAATTCAAGCAGCACTTGAGTTTACCGCATTGTCCGGCTAACTTTTGTGGATTGAGCGACAATTGCTGATAACGAGCCGCGCTGGTGTTTACCGAACGGAAATCGCGCAACCAAGTAGAGCAACAGAGTTCTCGTCCGCATGAGCCAATTCCACCTAATCGAGAGCTTTCTTGGCGTGAACCAATTTGGCGCATCTCGATACGAATCTTAAATTCTTCAGCTAAGTGGCGTATCAATTCACGAAAATCAACTCGATCTTCGGCAGTGTAGTAGAAAATGGCTTTAGTACCATCGCCTTGATATTCTACATCGCTGATTTTCATGTTCAGCTTAAGCTCCACCGCAATAGCACGAGCGCGCATCATGGTGGTTTGCTCCTTTTCTACCGAAGCTTCCCATTTCTCCATATCCACCGGACGGGCTTTTCGGTAAACGGCTTTGAATAATCCGTCGGCTGGAATACCCAGTTTCTTCAATTGCAAGCGAACGAGTTCACCGGTCATCGAAACCATTCCAATATCGTGTCCAGGTGAGGCTTCCACAGCAATAGCGTCGCCTACAACTAAACCGCTCACTTCTCCTATTCGGAAATATTCTTTCCGGCTGTTTTTAAACCGAACTTCCACTATGTCGTATGGTGCTTTCCCATCGGGAAGTTCCATATTGGCGAGCCAGTCGAACACGGGTAGTTTATCGCAACCACCTGCGCCGCAAGCTCCGTTATTTTTACATCCGGCAGGCAATCCGCCTCTTCCGGAAGAGCAACTTGTACATCCCATTCTACCTCAGGTCTTATATATCAACAGATCAATCGTTTGTAGGCAATCCTAAATTCAGCACGTAGCCTAACGAGATCCGATGCCACAAAACTGGCGAAAAAAAGTGAAAGTCCGTCATTAAAGACGGGTTATAGATACGCGCGACTTTTCTTTTCTAAACACATCCGAGATCAGCAGCGAGGTGTCGAAGAAGACGATTTTAGCGTGGCCATTGCGTTCGATGTGAGCGCTGGCTTCGTTGATATGATTGCTTATGACAGCGTAATTACCTGGGTGAAAAAAGCGGCTGAACTTGGTCAAAAAGGTCCGTTCGCCCTCGGTTAGACGATTCAGTTGCGGTTGATGATTCATCAGTAAAGTTTGACGAATCATGTAAAGTGCGTAGGCGAAAAATCCTTTTTGCCATTCGCGACCTTCTTTAGCGAACTGATCGGTGATACGTAACAAATCGCCCACTTGAAAACCGTAACAGAAAAGCATCCAGTTTCGAAACAATTCGAGTTGTTGATCGGCTTCATCACTGTTCTCGAGCATCCAACGTGCTTGTGCAAGATTTCCCTCTGCAACTTCGGATGCCATCAAGCAGCGATCGAGTGGTAAACCCGAACGTTGATGCAAAATTGTTGCAGCCTCGCTAGCCGTGTAGGCTGGCACTTTGAACAATTGCGTACGCGAAATGATGGTTGTAAGTAATTCTTCGGGATGTTGAGAGATGAGGAAGAGAATTGTTTTTTCTGGAGGTTCCTCGAGTGTTTTGAGGATGCGATTCGCACCTTCGACCCGCATTTTTTCGGGTAACCAAATGAGCATGAATTTATATTCGGATTCGAATGCCTTAAATGTTAAACGCTTGATGATTTCGTTGGCTTCGTAATTCGAAATAAAGGGCTGTTTGTTTCCAATGTCGATGGCATCAACCCATTGATCAATACCGAGGTATGGATCTTTGAGCAATTCGGCGCGCCAGAGTTCGAGAAAGGGTTGCGTATGTAGTTCGGTTGTGGGTTTTTCCCAGTTTACGGGAACCGAAAAATGCAAATCGGGATGTGCTAGTTTGCGAAACTTAACACAGGAACCACAATGACCGCAACTATCGTTCTCGGAGCGGTTTTCGCAAGCTACAAACTGAGCAAAAGCAATGGCTAAAGGCAATGCTGCAGAACCTTCAGGCCCGGCAAATAGCTGAGCATGAGGAATACGATTCTCGTGAACGCTGTGTAAGAGGCGTTGCTTAAGGTTATCATGACCGGGTATCTCGGCAAACTGCATGGGGCGAAAGTACGGAAAAAGGCTTGGGAAGGAATATTTCTAGTACGAGGCTAGCGCATTTTTTCTCAAATTCGCCAGCACAAAATTCAACCTATGCTCTCGATCGAAACTGCCGATTTCTCTGGAAAAAAAGTTCTTATCCGTGTTGATTTTAACGTGCCTTTGGATGCCAATCTGCATGTAAGTGACGATACCCGCATTCGTGCTGCGATTCCTACTATACAGAAAGTACTTGCTGGTGGCGGTGCAGTGATTTTGATGTCGCATTTGGGTCGTCCTAAGTCGGGACCGGAGGATAAATTTTCGTTGAAGCATATTTGCGGAAAAGTGTCGGAATTAGTTGGAAAGCCTGTTGCTTTTGCAGCTGATTGTATTGGTCCGGTAGCCGAAACTGCTGTTGGACAATTGAAAATGGGTGAGATTTTACTGTTGGAGAATCTTCGTTTTTACAAGGAAGAAGAAGCTGGTGATGTAGCATTTGCACAGAAACTAGCTGCATTGGGCGATATGTACATGAATGATGCATTTGGAACGGCTCATCGTGCCCATGCTTCAACTGCGGTGATAGCTCAATTTTTTTCGGTACAAAAACTGTTTGGTTATGTGATGCAAGGAGAGATTGATGCAATTGATCGTGTGTTGCAGCATCCGGTTCATCCGGTGTTAGCGATTATGGGTGGTGCTAAAGTGAGCAGCAAGATTTCGATTATTGAGAATGTTCTTCCTAAGGTGAATCATTTGATTATTGGTGGTGGAATGACGTTTACGTTTATCAAAGCAATGGGCGGACAAATTGGTTCTTCTCTCGTAGAAGATGAACAGTTGAATCTTGCATTGGAATTATTGGAAAAAGCAAAAGCGATGGGTGTTCAAATTCATCTACCTGTTGATGCTGTGATTGCAGATAAGTTTGCCGCCGATGCTAATACCCAAACAACCGATGTGAATGTGATTCCAGCTGGTTGGATGGGATTAGACATTGGACCTAAAACGATTGCTCAGTTTAGCGAAGTGATTCGCTCATGCAAGACCATTTTGTGGAATGGGCCTATGGGAGTTTTTGAAATGCCTGCATTTGAAAAAGGAACACGCGAAGTAGCTATGGCTATTGTAGCTGCCACAGAAGCAGGAAGTTTCTCTCTTGTTGGAGGTGGAGATTCGGTAGCCGCGGTGAATCAATTTGGCATTGCTGAACGTGTTTCCTACGTGAGCACAGGTGGTGGAGCTTTGCTTGAATACATGGAAGGAATTGAATTGCCAGGTGTTGCTGCAATTCGTGGTTAAGGATTTTTGACAAAGACGTATCCAAGTGAGAGTTCACCGGTCCAAGTGCCCGGAGGAAAGCGTGTTTCGTTATACGAATAGGTGGTTCTTAAACAGGCTTGGAATGTTGTGCTGGGTTTCCAAAAAACGGCATTCCGGATTTGGATATCGGCATCTCCACCTTTACTCACAGGATAAAACCACGTGCTAGTATGCTCCCAACGTAATCGTGAACTAAAGGCTTTTTCGAGTTTAGATTGGAGATTCAGTCCGCCCTCGATTTTGTATTGCTTATCGATTGATATTCCATATAGTTCGGTGGTATTTTGAAAGCTGTAGAGTTGTTTATTGAGCATCCACATGACTTTCCCAGAAGCAAGACTGAGTTCAATCGAGCCGATTTTCCCTGGTTGAAATTCTAATCCACCATTTAGCAGAAAAGAGCCTGGAGATTGAAATCCGGAACTTTGCCTTGGAGCTTTGATTCCCAAAGAATCGGTAATTGGAGTAAAGCCTTTTAGTTTTTGAGTTTGGAAGGAGCTTGTTATCTGTAGCTTAATTGGCTTATCGGATGTGCGAGAAATAGCTGATTTAATTCGTGTGAGGTCTTTTTCGGGAATAAATAGACTGTCGGTAATCCACAAGAAACCAGATTCATCGTATAGCTCGAGTTGTTTTTTCCAAGCTTTTGATTGATGATTAAATTGGTAACTAATGAGAGAATAACCGGATAGTTTGAGTTGAGATTTTGAGTTAGGATTAGAATTTATGTTCAGTCCAGCAAATTGCCAGGAGCAGTTGAGTGCATGTTTATACTTGGATGGTATTGGTTTGTAGTTAGTATCATTTATTGTTGGATGAAAGCAGTTAAATTTACAGGGATCGTCTTGAGCAAGCACTTGTTGCAAAAGAAGAGAAGTGATAATCAGTATAGGTATTTTCATGGTTGAAGAATGGCGAGGTGAATTCGGAACGCCTGATCAACCGGAACGATTTAAGGTGAAATATCCTGCTGGATAAAATAGATTTCTAGCGGATATTCGGGATGTTTTTTTTGAAAGCGAGTCCAAACACGCATTCGCTCTTTTTGGGCTTCAAGTGCAGACCTAGTAGACCAATAACAGACGAGCGTCCAGCACGGTTTTGATACTAGAGATTCGATGGAATTGTTGGGTATTTCCCAACGAATCATTTCGAGTGTTTTATTTAATGCACTATCTAGAATTAAATAATTGGAATTTAATTTATATTCAAATAATTGCAGGAGAATTTCGTCACTGGGGAATTGGTTTAATTCTTCGTAGAAGACTTGAAAACCTTGCGGATTGAAGAGTTTTAGTTGGCAATAGGATTCTTGGATGGAGATTAATTGGTATTCGGGACGAATGGAGAGGGAGGAAATTGAATTAGAGTTGTTAATATTGTCATTACTAATCAAATTTCTTGTTTTAAATGCCTCACAAACTTGATGTTGGCAGAATATATTTAATGGGAATAAAAAAATAAATAATCTTATTAATTTCATATTATAAATTAATCTATTTGGGCGTCAAGAATAATATTGTAACCATCCCTAAAATCTTGATTTACAAATATTAATTGAACAGAAATATCTTTATTGTTTGAAATTATTTTTTTTAATTCTGCAATACGTTTTCTATGGTTTGGAGCTCCTGTAAACATATTCCAATAGCAAACAATAGTGTAATTGTTAGTGCCATTTAAATTCTTTTGGAACGGTTTTTCATTAGATAAATAAACCCACTTGACCTTTTCTTTATCTAGCGTGTATATACTATCTCTTGGATAATAGGTAGTTCGTGACAATCCTTCAATAACTTTGATAACATTTCCTCCACATGAAGGATTATTAAATGATGAATTGAAATTAATTCTATATCCACTTGAATCAAAAATATAAGTTTGATTTAAATCAAAACGATAACAAGTAATCATGCTATCGTAGCTCATCATTAGTAATTCACCTATTTCAAGGTTCTTCTTCTCGCAGAATTTCTCAATTGTTATCGGTGTTTCCAATCTTGGTGAATGCACTCCATGATATAAATATATCAAGCGCTTGCAAGAGGTTAAACTAAGAAAAATGCTAAATACTGATAAAAAGATAAGATTCCTCATACAACAAGAATTTAAATGTGTCACAATGCTAATTCTAACCATTGTGACACATTATTATTATTTTGAAAGCACTTTGAATGTAGCTGTTATTGTTCCATCAGAGTTCTTCTTGTTGGGATATTCGCCCTTAGGAATAATCATAGACGAAAAACCAAAAACCCGACACAAGTTTTGCGGTAAAGTTGTGTTTTTATTGACATTGAAAAATTCTTCGAATGGCTCATTTGGAAGACTAAAAGTAAATTGCAATTCTCCTGTTTTCTCCATGACCAATGTTGCAATTATGGATCCTGAAGTAGCAGAAGTTCTTTCTCCAACTATTTCTATACCGAATTCAAAGTCAAGGCACTGTAGAGATATTTTCTTGCAATCGAAATCATATTTCCCAATTTCACCTGTAATTTTAATTGTTGTTTTTATTGGAAGTGGAATTTTATTCCGATTTCCCACATTTGAAAAACCCAGTGTTGATGCCATAACACATAACATCATAAAAAATAATTTAATCGTTTTCATAATTTAATTAATTAAGGTTTAAATAATCACTTTACGTTTCCAATTATGGTGAAGCGAACGCGACTGCCGGATTGGATAATCCTCCCGGATTTTCTTCTCCAATTTTAATTCAGACCATGGCTTTTCGAATTGTTTCACAAACATAAAACGGTATTGCTATATGTTGTTTTGCGCCACATGCAAAACTTTTTCGTCTGATGCAAACAGACTTAAACTATTTTACTTGTATATTGGCTACACTATTAATCCTTATACTATGTCTTATGAAAATCACAGATAGAATTAGAGAAATCCGCACTATTAAAAACATTTCTCAAGAATACTTAGCTTCTTTTTTAGGAATCGACACATCCAGTTACCACCGAATCGAACGTGGAGTTTGTCCGCTTTCGGTGCAACGTCTTGAACGTATTGCTGAAGCATTACAAGTTAGTATTGCCGATCTTATTCTAATGGAAAAATCAGGTTTGCCTGTGGATGATCCGCAATATGCCTATATCAAACATCTCGAAGAAGAAATTCGATTTCTACGCATTCAACTGCAAGACAAAATCAGTCCTTCTACTCTATCCGTGAACACGTTAAATCGAACTTCACCCGCATTAAATGAACTTCAACGCATGTCGCGAGGATGAACGATTTATTCCTTAATCAATCGGAGCCAACTTTGTTTACCATCTTGCACCAGACGTAGTCGATACAATCCGGCAGGTAAATTTTGGATAGACAGCTTATATGCTTGATTTTCGGGCATGGCTTCTTGGAAGAACAACTGGGCTCCATCCGATTTGTACAAGCCAATTTCGATGCGGCTATTGCTAAGTTGACTAATCATCACCCACTCCTTAGCTGGGTTAGGAAATAGCTTGGCTTTGAGTTGCTGATCAGCAGCGATGCCTAAAATGAGCGTGTCGGTTCCACCCGAGCCGCCGCCGCCAGTGCTTCCACTACCCGTTCCATCAGGAGGAATAATAAAACAAGGATCTTCGGGTGAAGCATTGTAACCGCTATTGAAGGCGTATAAACTTTGTCCGTTTTGTTCTACACAGGCAAGTAGATAGGGTTGCGGTCCAACAACTCCCCATTCGGGCATGCGCGAGAATAATCCGGTTTTGGCGCCAATGCCTTCAATCCACACATCAGCTTGAGGATCGAGTTGACTAAGTGCCTGTGCCGGAAGCATGTTCACCATGTTAGGATCGTGAATATACAAGCGTTTGCGAACGATTCCGTTGATGGTAACCGTGTTGGTTTTGTATATCTTACCAATCACATAATGGGGAAGAACACCTTGATTGATATTCCCCGTTGGACGATAAAAGCGAATGGTGTCACCTGTGTTTTTATTAAAATCGTAGAGTAATTGCTCGGTGATATATCCTTTTTCTATCACCCAAACTTTTCCATTTTCCTCGCGGATAGCGGATTTGTAGTCGGCACTATCGGCGTTGAAAACAAAGGGAACGGAGCTGCCATGTGCTAGCACTTTTCGGAATGTTTTACCATTGAAGATGGTATCACCGCCAAGTTGGTATTTTACGTTGAGGAAAAAATAGTCGCCGTAGCACGACCAAGTTTTATTTTCTTGGATCAATGGGTTTTGTGCAAAAACGGCACTTGTACCAAGAACGGATAGGGAAAACAGCCACTTTTTCATCACCTGAACGATTAAGCATGAGTAAAGTCGAAGGCTGTTTCATGTGAGATTATACCTTGCGGTGATTGGAAAAGATACAGGCATGTAAGTTTTGGAAAGAGAAAGTGTTTTCGAAGCAGAGCTGTATCTTTGGAGCATGCAAACAGTTCAGTTTATTGGAATCATTCCTGCCCGTTACGCGAGCAGCCGTTTTCCAGGAAAGCCATTGGTAGAAATCTCCGGAAAAACGATGATTCGTCGCGTGGTAGAACAAGCGCTTCAAAGCAAAATGTTGAGTCGGGTGATTGTTGCTACCGACGATGAACGAATTGAAGCAGAAGTGCGCTATTTTGGGGGTGAAGTAGTGATGACTTCTCCTGAACACCCAAGTGGAACAGATCGATGTGCCGAAGTGGTTCGGATATTAGGATCAGCAGTTCATTCAAATGCTGTAATCATCAACATTCAAGGAGATGAGCCTTTTATTGATCCCGGTCAGATTGATGTGTTGTGTGGCTGCTTTTCGAATGAACAGGTAGAATTAGGCACTTTAGTTAGACGTTTTTCGTATGGCGAAGATGTGCTGAATCCCAATACGATTAAGGTTGTTAGAGACATTCATGGGTATGGAATTTATTTCAGCCGCTTACCCATTCCATTTGAACGAGATGCACCACAAGGAAAGCTGCCCGATTTGACCGCCCATTTTCAGCATATTGGCTTATATGGATATCGTGCTGCAACTTTATTACACGTTGCTTCGTTAGCTCCATCATCGCTTGAGTTAACCGAAAAACTAGAGCAATTACGCTGGATTGAGAATGGTTATCGCATCATGACAGCCTTGAGTGAACACGAAAGTTGGAGTGTAGATACACCCGAAGATTTGAAAAAAATAGAAAGTCGCTTTGTCTGAAGAAAAACCACGCTATATTTGAGCAAATGGATCACAGCGAGTTCTCCAAACGTAATGTACAGGTTTCCAGCCTTGTGGCTGAATTGCTACATGTGCATGATTGTATCATCCTTCCCGGTTTTGGAGGTTTGATAGGTAATTATGCTCCTGCGCGCGTACATCCGGTAACACATGTGTTTCAAGCTCCTTCCAAGCAATTGGTATTTAACCGGAGTTTGAAAACAGATGATGGATTGTTGGTGAATGAATATGCACGTGTTTCGGGCTTATCCTTCTCGCTTTCGCGTTTGTATCTAAGTGAATACGTTGAGAAGCTAAATGCTAATCTTTTAGCGGGAGAACGTATTGAATGGACTCAAATTGGGACTTTCAACACTGATGTAGAACGAAACATCCAGTTTAAGGCTACTCAAAGTGTCAATTACCTACCCGAGTCGATTGGTTTGTATGCGATTCAGGTTCAGCCTATCAATCGCTTCCCAGTTCCAGAACGTCGCCCAGAACCTGTTTTCGTAAATCGTGAATTGGTTCCACCTGTTAAGGTTAGTCGTAAGTTCCCAGTTCGTCGAGTATTGCAAGCGATACCAGTATTGTTGATTGCTGCATTTATCGGTGTAAACGCAAGTTTGCCCGAAGGGAAAGGCATTTCAACTGCTGATTTAAATATTTTCTCTCAGTCAGCTTCTATTTCAGCATCTGCTTTATCCGTTCAAAGTCCGGAAGCATTGCCAGCAGCTAGAAAATCTATTCCAGCACCTGTAGCTGAATTATTCAGTGCCGAAAGTGCGCAGATTTTTATTGTTGCCGGATGTTATTCGACCGAAGTGAATGCAAATGGAATGGTAGATTACCTCAGTGAAAAAGGATTTAGTTCGTATGTGCTAGATCGCACACCTGCTGGTCTTTATCGAGTTGTTTACGGTAATTATCCTAGTATTCAGGAGGCAACTGATGAATTAACTTCGATTCGTAAAGGGCTCAATGAAGAAGCCTGGTTATTAATTCGCTAATGATTTTTCGTTTTCTATTCTTAGCTATTGCCTTGGGATTTTCTCCATTGGCACAATCTCAAACCAGCAAACCAGCTAAACCGCCCGTAAAACCGGCATCTACTGGACCAGTTGCAACTCAAGAGAAAGTTTATCGTTCGGCGATGGAGTTGAACGATTTGGAGCAAGCAACTTCTGCTGTATTTCAGATTTTGGCAATCAATCCAGCATTAACAAACTGGAAAGACACACTTTGTTTGTTGTATCATGGTAGAGGATTGTATTATCAATCCCACAAATTAGCGAGTGAAATCTTGCAGAAAAAGCCCGATGATGTGACTTTACACGAAGTTAGAGCTCAGGCTTTAGAAGGACTAGGGCGCTACCCAGAGTCCTTAAGCGATTATGAGTTTCTTATTGCTAAATCGAATTTGAGTATTTTCCGATACAAAACCGCAGCCTTACAGTATATGCTCCAGCGTTTTGGTGAATGTGAGAAGAATATTGATGCTATCATTGCCAATCCTAATTCTGATAAAGAAGTTGTTGGACTTCAGGTGGAAGTTAATGGTACAGCACAAATGCAGGAAGTTCCTGTAAAAGCTGCAGCATTAAACATTCGAGCTACGATAGCAATCGATATGAAACGCTATACAGAAGCTGAAATCGCCTTGAATGAGGCTTTGAAAATTTATCCTGATTTCGGCATGGCGCTCCAAAACATGGAACGTCTTAAATCTGTTGCTCAACCATAATTAACCTGCGTTCCGAATACGCTTGTAAATTCGGATGGCTAACATGAGAATGGCAATCAGCCCAATTAAACCGGCTAATCCATAGAGCATGTCCAACTCGTTTTTAATCACCACGAGGAATACGATGGATACCAAAAACAAGGTGGCTACTTCGTTCCAAAGTCGGAGTTGATTGGACGTATATTTCACCACATCTTTCCCTAATTGCTGAAAGATTACCTGTAAACTAAAGTGGTATCCAACTAATCCGGCAACCAATCCAAGTTTAACAACCAACCAACTCGTTGTCCAAGGATATCCTGTTTCAATCACCAACCAAGGACCAAGTATCATCGTTAAAACAAACGAAGGCCAAGTAATTCCAAACCACAAGCGTTTTTGCATGATTCGGAATTGTTCTACTAGAATGCTTCTGCCCGGCTCGGCTTTTTCACGTGCTTCTACATCATAAATGAGTAAGCGAGGCATGTAGAAAAGTCCGGCAAACCAGGTAACGATGAAAATAATATGAATGGCTTTTAGGTATAGGTACATGCTGCAAATATAGCAGGCTGAAATTTAACCTGTCCTAATTCATGTATATAAGTGGTTTGAGGTGGAGCTTGGATGTATCCGAACTTAATCCCACTTGATTTGTTTCGTAAAGCAGCAATGCATGTTACCTTTGCAACCGCTTATGAAAACAAAAAAGTTTGCCCACGAATCCATTGCCGTTTCATCTGAAATCGTACTTCCCAATGATACCAATACCCTTGGAAATCTAATGGGAGGAAAACTCCTGCATTGGATGGATATTATTGCAGCCATTTCAGCACATCGTCATTGTAAACGTATTGTCGTAACAGCTTCGGTGAATAATGTATCGTTTGATCGCCCGATTCGTTTGGGAGATATTGTAACGCTGGAAGCGCATGTTTCTCGTGCCTTTTCCTCGTCGATGGAAGTGTTTATTGATGTTTGGGTGGAGAATCATTCAACTGGAGAACGAGTGCGTCACAACGAGGCCATTTACACGTTTGTAGCGGTAGATCAATTAGGCAATCCGATAGCAGTTCCCGAATTGGTTCCTGAAACCGAATTACAAAAAAGTCGCTATGAAGGTGCACTCCGTCGCCGACAGTTAAGTTTGATTTTAGCAGGCAAAATGAAGCCGGATGAAGCAACCGAACTGAAAGCTCTTTTTGCTCCTCAGGGATAAATCGGTCTGAATTCCCAACCCAGAGTTGCGTTTTCTCGCCTTTTTCAGAAGGGTAAAAAGTACAGCCTCGTCGAAAAAAATGCCCAACAAGCTGATTCTGTGCGACATATTTCCTTATATCAAAATCATCCAACCGTAAAAATTTGTGTACGTTTGGCTCAGTCAACCCCAATTATCAATCTTTAATAAACCGTTTATGTCCGACATTACGGAAAAAAGAGAGGATGAATTCTTTCAGGATGTCCTCAAGTACTTTGATCGCGCGGCGAAATTCGTCGATGTATCAGCTGGTCTTCTAGATCAAATCAAATATTGCAACAGTGTTTACCGGATGAAGTTCCCTGTGAAAATGGGCGATGGATATCAGGTTATTGAAGCATATCGCGTGGAGCACTCGCACCACAAACTACCTACTAAGGGCGGTATTCGTTTCAGCACAGCAGTAAATCAGGATGAGGTGATGGCTTTGGCCGCTCTTATGACTTACAAATGTGCCATTGTAGATGTTCCGTTTGGAGGAGCAAAAGGCGGTATTAAAATCAGCCCGCGCAAATTATCAGCCGATGAAATGGAGCGTATTACACGCCGTTACACGTCTGAGCTGATTAAGAAAAACTTCATCGGTCCTGGTATCGACGTTCCTGCTCCGGATTACGGTTCGGGTGAACGCGAAATGGCTTGGATTGTTGATACATATGCTACATTCTTCCCAAATGAGTTGAATGCAATGGCTTGTGTAACTGGAAAACCAGTTAGTCAAGGTGGTATTCGTGGTCGTAAAGAAGCAACCGGATTAGGTGTTTACTTTGGTATTCGCGAAGCATTAAGCAATGTGGAAGATTGCAAAGCTTGGGGACTTACTCCAGGTATGGCAGGAAAAACGTTTGTTGTTCAAGGCTTTGGTAACGTAGGTTTCCATTCTGCTAAATTCGTTCACGAAGGTGGTGGAAAGATTATTTCTATCGCTGAGTGGGATGGTGCTATTTACAGTGCTGATGGAATCGATCCTCATGCATTAGAAGCACATCGCAACAAAACTGGAAGTATCCTTAATTTCCCAGGAACAACGAATGTAGATAAATACGCTGCTCTTGAAATTGAGTGTGATGTATTAATTCCTGCAGCTCTTGAGAACCAAATTAATGGTACTAACGCTGATCGCATCAAATGTAAAATCATTGGTGAAGCAGCAAACGGTCCTGTAACTCCTGATGCAGAAGCAATTTTAAATGCAAAAGGTGTTTACATCATTCCTGATATCTACCTCAACGCTGGTGGTGTTACCGTTTCGTATTTCGAATGGTTGAAAAACCTAAGTCACGTACGTTTTGGTCGTTTAGGAAAACGTTGGGACGAAGCTGCTGGTCATAATACTATTTCTGTATTAGAAGAAATGACTGGTCGTATCGCTACTGATGCTCAGAAAAAACTAATCGAGCGTGGTGCTGATGAGTTAGATTTAGTTTACTCCGGTTTGGAAGAAACCATGATCAATTCATACAACGCTATCCGTGATGAGTTAAAAAGTGGATCTGGCATTCCTGATCTTCGTACAGCTGCTTTCGTGGTTGCGATTAAGAAGATTGTTCAGTCATACAATACATTGGGAGTTTTCCCTTGATCGGATTTCATCCAAACAAAAACGCCATCTCCGAAAGAAGATGGCGTTTTTTTATGCCTTAAAAGAATAAATCAAATTCCCGATTTCTCACTATAAACAACACCTAGCAAGGTTTTTCCCACCACTCCTAAAGTGGTTTTGTCGACTGCATTCATATTATCTTGCTGAGTATGCCAGTAATCCCCAAATCCTTTTTGAGGATCGTGATGAATGATATCGATTGTCGGTATTCCTAAAATCGTATTGACAAAATAATGATCATCTGTTACAGAACCACATGGATCGTTTCTGAAATACGAACTGTAGCCTAATTCTGCTCCTATACTCCACACACGATTCATGACATCAGGTGCATATTGCATGGAGAATCCTTCACGGTAAAAGGTAGCTCCGCTTGCACCAACCATGTCGAGTAGAATGCCATATTTCGGACTAAAATTCGGGATTGGTGGATTGGTTGCAAAATACTGAGAACCTAAACAGTATGTATTGCTTTCCTTCGGATTCCCATAATCTTCGGCATCAAACAAAACAATATCAACCCCAATTGGAGCAGGATGAGCTTGTAATACACGAGCTATTTCCAATAATATCCCAACACTCGCAGCTCCATCAACTGCACCATCGAAACGTGCTTTCGGTTTCATAATATCCTGATCCGAGAATGGTCGAGTATCCCAATGAGCACAAAGCATAATTCGCGTTGACGTACTTGGATTCACTCGAGCTAAGATATTTCGCATGCTTAAAGATTCACCTGTGTAGGCTGTCACTTTGCCGCTTTGCACTACCACTTCTGCACCATAACGCTTAAGTGTAGCAATCAGGTAATCGGCACATTTTACATGCGCTTCGGTATTTGGAACTCGTGGACCAAACGCTACTTGCTTTGCAGTAATCGCATAAGCTGTATCGGCATTGAATGCTGGAAGATCAGCCGGAACTAATTTAGCCTGCTTGGGAGTTTCAGTAGGAACTGGTTGATCGCCACTGGATGATGGTCCACCGCAAGAAGTCCATATTCCTGCCATTAATAGGAGACTCGCTCCCAGCCATTTATTCTTCATAATCCCAGCTAATTCCTGTTTTTGAATCTTTAATTACTAATCCTTCTAGTTTTACCTGTGCACGAATGCGATCTACTGTTGCATAATCTTTACGCGACTTTGCATCTACATAATCTCCCAAGATAACGTTCATCAAAGTACCCAAAGTATCGTCCGACTTCCCTTTCTCCTCAAGTAAGCCAAATATGTTCTCTACAAAATGGATATAGGTCGACTTCATCAAGTCGAACGTGTCTTTCGAAAGTGCCGACATAGCTATTTGTCCGCCTTTTAACGAATTAATCACTTTCAACAAATCGAACAAGGAAGCCAAAGCAACAGCGGTATTCATATCGTCATTCATGCCGGCATAGGCCTGAACAACAGCAGCTTCGATGCGAATTTTTAGATCAGCATCTATTGTTCCGCCATCACTGGAATAGTCCAATTGACGCAAGCTACGTAAACCGTTGATGATACGTTTGTAGGCCTTTTCAGCTGCCTTGAGTGCATCATTCGAAAAATCGAGCGTGCTACGATAGTGCGCCTGAAGGATAAAGAAACGAATGGTCATTGGGCTGTATGCCTGATCAAGCAAAGCACTTGAGCCAGTGAAGAATTCCTTCAAGGTGATAAAATTCCCCAAGGATTTACCCATTTTCCGTCCGTTGATGGTGATCATGTTATTGTGCATCCAATACTTCACAGGAGCATGACCGCAACTGCCTTTGGATTGAGCAATTTCACTTTCGTGATGCGGAAAAACGAGATCCATTCCACCACCGTGTATATCGAACGTTTCACCCAAATACTTGCGACTCATCGCTGAGCACTCAATATGCCATCCCGGAAAACCATCACTCCAAGGTGAACTCCAACGCATAATGTGATAAGCATCCGCTTTTTTCCAAAGGGCAAAATCTTCTGGATTGTGCTTTTCTTCTTGACCTTCCAATACCCGACGATCATTTCCGGCACCGGCAATTAAATCTTCTAGTACACGGCCACTCAGTTTCCCATAATCGTTGGTTTTACTATATTTTATGACATCAAAATACACCGAACCATTCGACTCATAAGCAAAACCGTTTTCGATGATTTTCTGAATCATTTCGATTTGCTCTGGAATGTGGCCAGATGCACGTGGTTCAATGCTAGGGTGATTGTTATTCAACATCCGCATCGATTCGTGAAAACTATTGGTGTATAGTTCCACAATCTCCATAGGCTCTAGCTTCTCAAGACGTGCCTTTTTCGCGATTTTATCTTCCCCTTCATCCGCATCATTTTCCAAATGTCCTACATCGGTAATGTTGCGCACATAGCGGACTTTATAGCCAATGGAGCTCAAGTAGCGACCAAGCACATCAAAAGTCACATAGGGACGAGCATGTCCCAAATGCGCTTCCCCATATACGGTAGGACCACACACGTACAAACCAACAAAAGGTGCATTGATGGGTTCGAACCGTTCTTTTTGGCGGCTGAGTGTGTTGTAAATAAAAAGATCCTGCGTGTTCATGGGTTAAGAATAGAAAGGGCTAAAATACCCATGCTTTTCGGTTCCCGCAAATGCAGACGAATTCGGATGAATTTATTTTGAAATTGGATAGCGTTTCGACGAGCTCAGCGCACGGGAATTCTCTTTGGGGCAGGAGAAGTAATCTAAACCGAAGTTTTCATCGCGCGCAAATTCACCAACATATCTTCGGTCATCTTAGCTAAATCGAATTCGGGATTCCAGTTCCAATCTTTACGGGCGTCGCTATCGTTGATCGAAGCAGGCCAGGAATCGGCGATGGCTTGACGAAAATCGGGTGCGTAATCGATTCTGAAATTAGGGATGTGTTTGCGTATTTCTGCCGCCAGATTATCAGGCGTGAAGCTCATTGCTGCTAGATTGTATGACGAACGAATTCGAATCTGCTCGGCGGGAGCTTGCATAATTTGGATGGTGGCGTTAATACCATCAGGCATGTACATCATCGGCAAACGCGTATTAGCCGAAAGGAAACTGGTGTACGAACCTTTCTCAATCGCTTCATGAAAAATGTGCACAGCATAATCGGTCGTTCCTCCGCCAGGTGCCGATTTCCAGCCAATTAATCCCGGATAACGCAGCGATCGAACATCCACCCCAAATTTCTGATGGTAATATTCGCACCAGCGTTCTCCTGCCAATTTCGAAATCCCGTAAACCGTGGTTGGCTCAGCAATAGTGTTTTGTGGCGTTTCAATTCGAGGTGTAGTTGGTCCAAAAACAGCGATGGAACTTGGCCAGTAGAGTTTCTTAATCTTGCCTTCTTTTGCTGCATCCAACAAATGAAATAATCCGTTCATGTTGAGATCCCAAGCTTTCATCGGGAATTTCTCTCCGGTTGCAGATAACATCGCAGCAAGCAGATAAACTTCCGATATGCGATACTTAGCAAGTATCTCCGACAAGCGCTGTGTATCTAAAACATTGAGTTGCTCAAATGGACCGTCCGATTCGGCGGGAATGTTCAAATCGGCTGCTATTACTTGAGACGAACCGTGGATTTCACGAAGTCGGGCTACGAGTTCTGTACCGATTTGTCCGGAAGAACCGATTACCAGGATGTAATCCGTGGAAGAAGGCATAGTTTGGATGGTTTTGGGGCGATAAAGGTAGAAAAAGAGCGTTCATAGCAAGAGAACCTGCATACGCATTCAACATTCTTTTTTTGGGGGCGAGCCCCAGCTTTATTTCCTTCGCAAAAAGCTCCGGCTATAAAGCTGCGTCAGGCTTTCGCGTCGTGGGAACTCCGCTCCATCCCTCTCGCGAGGCATTGGGAATCATAATAATCATTTTTTCCCAGATTGAAATCCGGGGCTGCGGTTACGAGGCTATTGTTGAATAATCACCTTCCGGAATTCTTTTCTGTTGTTGCAATTCCAGCTTAGTATATAGATACCAGCTTCTGCATTAACCGATATTTCCGTTTCGTTCGAGAAATAGGAAACATTGCAATTTATTTCTCTTCCATCGAGACTATAAAGCTTAACGCTGCCCTTATCAATTGCATTCAACTGATGAATGTAAAACCGACCATTAT
>Ga0209097_10000364_pt1 | contig 46768 bp, 39 predicted proteins | sample AD_UKC052_MetaG_FD_184419 | JGI IMG/M metagenome (GOLD analysis project Ga0209097, IMG submission 184419) | Active sludge microbial communities of municipal wastewater-treating anaerobic digesters from USA - AD_UKC052_MetaG (SPAdes) (version 2) | ecosystem: Engineered > Bioreactor > Anaerobic >... | reverse complement strand
GCCAAGTGCAGCTGGCACTTTAGCAGTGTAAGATGATCTTTGAACAGCTTCTGCCGAACTTTGAATAAAGTATCCAGGATAAAATAGTGTGCCCCTGTATTCTTGTACGTAGTTAAACTCAACAGTAATGGGAAAGCCGGATGCCTGCACTTCAAAGTAGGTTACGCTGCCATCTTCTACCAGGCCTTCTCCAACTGCCGTAGTAAACATGTCTTTCTTTTTATATTTGGCAACCTGTTTGCCTGCTGCATCATACACTTTTATTTCTGCATCATCCAGTTTTACTATTTTATTTGAATATTCGTTAAACAGTAAGGCGTCTTTTCCCGATTTTGAAAGCACAGTAAATACTTTATGCACCGTGAGCGTGGCCCGGTCAATATCAGTAACTTCAAAAAGAATATCTTCTTCATGTGTTATAATGGATGCTTTTTCCTTTAGGGATGCCGGCACAGCCGATAAAGAATAGACAGGCGGTTGTGCATTGCCATAGCAACAGAAAAAAACAAGGGGCAGCAAAAAACATATTCGTTTCTTCATACTATCGTTGATGGTTAGCTTTTTTTACGAACTACAAACTGTTCATTCAGCATGTCAAATAGTTTTTTATAAAATTCCTGGAATTCAGGATACTCTTCCACACTATATACCGGTTTCTTAAAATCAAGAAATATCCTCACAGACAGGCGATTTTCTTCCAACCCTAAAAAGCGGGTAAACACAATACCAGTGTCAGGCATGATCATCCTGATATTTTTTGGCAGCTCTTCAAACTGGTAGTTGTCTGGTATACCAATGCTTGCCATTACACCGATGCGCTGGTTGTATCCAAAAAAGATATCGGAAAAACGGTTGTCCTCTATAAAAGGATTTTTTTCAAGACCGGAAAAAAGATTGAGGTTGAAATATTTGTAGTCACCAGAACCGGCCAGCTCCTGGCTAAAATTAATTTTTTGTACCAATGGCAATGAATCTGTTTTTTCATTTTCAAATACCAGGCTGTCTACTTTAACCCCGGTATTTTGTGAGGTGAAATATTTTTCAATAAAGGCTTTCTTCCCATCCGCTACAAACGGTGCTCTTTTTACACGTGCATACCCATCGCTGGATATATCAGCTGTACCCTTTAGGTTTCCTTCCGGATCTACATCGCCATTAATAAATACCGTATTGTAAAAAGTGGAACCTTCATTCCATAGGGTATGCCAGCCCCATTCCCCGGTATCAATTTTTTCGATCACGAGGCCACTCGATGCAACCACGTCAGGAGGGATTAGTTTAGAAGGAGTGTATTTTTCAACTGCATCCAGCACATATTCTTTTTCATCCAGTTCCACCACGGCCATCACTTTATTAAATTGCGAAAAGCCAGCTACAAATGTATTAACCCTGCCATTGTCCTTTGTACTTACCAGCACCGGGTGTGCTTTTAACCCGGCATCTTTCAACAGGTTTACCAGTATCAGGTTTATTTCACCACTGGTTCCTTTTTTATCTTTCCAGGCCGACTTTACACCATCCAGCGCCCAGATATTATCGTTTTTGTTCCATTCCATATTCTTCCTTACATAGGCATGAATGGTAGTCATTTTTTCATAAGGTGTTTTTAACAACGCCAGCATGGAATCCAGGTCTTTTGTACGGGGGATATTCTTTTTTAACTGCACACCAAAATCTTCATCTTCCATCAATTGCTTGATGATACCCGGCCAGGTGCGTACATAACTTTGTCTTGGCCTTCCAAAAGGATTAATGGCGATCAGCCTGGGTTGTAAACTCTGCAGGTAATCATCATCGCAGGAAATATAAGCTTCATCACGCAGCGCCGGTACGTTTTCCATCGTGTACACCTGTACTTCACGCCCCGATTTTCTTTCAGTAGTGGTCTTGTACGGAAGGATGCAATTAGGTGTTACACTCATCTCCACTTCATTGGGAAAATTGATGATATAACGGCTTTTGATCACAGGTATGGATTGCTGAAAATACCAGCGCCTGCTGTCAGCACCTTCTATCCTGTATTTGAACTCAATTACACTGCCCACTTTTACTTCAGGAAAACTAAAGGCTGTTTCAGAATAGCGGGTATTTAATTTTTTGTCAAATACAACTTTCTTATCCACCTTGGTTGCCACCACATTGCCGGCAGCATCGAGGTTATAGGTTTGCGCCGTAAGTCCTTTTACAGTTTCTTCTCCACCATAATGGTAGTACTTGATATGAACGTTTGCCCTTTCAAGCCCTTTATCTTTTAATATTTTGATACGGACATGTCTTTCCAGTCCAAAATTAACTTCATAATAAAATTCACCCTGGTCAAACAATACCACGGCTTCTGCATCTTTATCAAAATCGCATCCCGTCATTTCAAGTTCGGCTTTTTCTACTTTGCCAAATTCAGGAACTTTTTGAGCTGTTACAGAAATCACAGCGCAGCATAACAGGAATGAGAAGAGTAGTTGTTTCATGCCAGGTTAATGAGGTTTAGGTTATAGATGGGTATTAAAGCTTTAAATTTGTAAAAAGCTGTCACAAAATAATTTAAATACAAACTCAACCCTCTTTCTATGCGGATTTTATTTTTTATCATATCCTGTTCATTTTTAATTTCTGCCTGCAAAGCACAGCCTGCCAAACAGGTATTGATAAGTAACCCCGATGAAAATTCTTTGTTGTGGGAAGTGAGTGGAAACGGGCTGAAAGAAAACTCTTACCTGTTTGGCACTTTTCATCTGATGTGCAAGGGCGATATACTCATCAGCGGGCAATTAAAAAAAGCGGTGAGTAATTCCACCACGATATATATGGAGATGGACATGGATGATCCTGCCGTGGTAATGGGTGGTCTGCTGATGATGAACATGAAGGGCGGAAAAAAACTGCATGATCTTTATACAGCAGAAGAGTATAAAAAAGTGAGCAGCTATTTTAAAGACAGTCTTCGCATGCCCATCACTTTTTTAGAAGGCACCAAACCTTATTTTTTGGTAGCAATGCTGTATCCCAAAATGATGCCCTGCAAAACAGTGAGTGGAGTAGAAGAGGAGCTGGTGCGGCTGGCAAGAAAAGAAAATAAGACAATCAGTGGTTTAGAATCCATTCAGTTCCAGGCTTCGGTGTTTGACAGTATTCCCTATGAAGAGCAGGCAAAAGAGCTGCTGAAAAGTATTGACAGCCTGGCTTCCTATGCAAAATATTTTGATACGATGGTACAGGTGTATAAAAGCCAGCAACTAACGGAGATGGAGAACCTTTTTAGCAACAAGGAGTTTGGTATGGAAGAGCACCAGGACATCCTGCTCGACAAACGTAATATAAACTGGGTGGCTCAATTAAAAACCATCATGCCTAAGCAGCCTGTCTTTGTAGCGGTGGGTGCAGGGCATTTGGTAGGTAAGAATGGGTTGATCAGTTTATTGAGGAAGCAGGGGTATAAGCTGAGGCCTTTACTGAATCAATAAAATAAGCGTGAAACAGTTGATATAAAAGTTCACCTCAAAAAAGTTGAGATTTCGATATAATTATTTAGTTTCACTTTTTATCTTCTTTTACTCAAAACTAACTTCATGAAAAAATTTACCCCCCCCCAATTATGTTTAATTTTTCTTTTAACGATCCTGTGTAACAAAGTAATTGCTCAAACGAAAAACTGGTATGCCAGCAGCTCTTATGCCGGGAATAATGGTGAAAGTGATGGAACCAGGCTAAGACCTTTTACAAGCCTCCAAAAGATAAACAGTGTGGCCGAGTATGGAGATAAGGTTTTTTTAAAACGGGGCGATGTATTTTATGGCACTCTTGCACCAAAGGATGACAATATCCATATTGCCGATTATACCGATGATAACTTCCCAACCCCACCTAAAATTTCTGGTTTTATTGATATCTGGCAATTTTCATTGCATCAGGGGAATATTTACAAATGCTTCTTGGCCACACGCCCAAAAGTAATAGCCATGAATGGCAATTTACTTGAGCTTGGCCGAACACCAAATATAGAGGCACCAAATGGAGGTTATTATACTTATAATAATCCAGGAGGAACTGATATCAACCTTTATATTCAGGCAGAATCTGCCGGCCAAATTGATCATTTGGCGAAAGAAGTAGTAATAAGAACCAATAATTTTACCATTGAAGCCAAACCGATAATCCAGTTTGATGGCGATAAAATATATTATGGTGCCACCACGGGATTTAATGGCGCAAACAATTCATTCGCCCCACAGCATGGTTATGGTTACTATTTTCAAAATGGTATTAACACGCTTGACAGGCATGGCGAATGGTTTTATGATGAGGATCAGCATACTTTGTATGTTTATTTTGAAGGGCCGTTGCAAACCATACAGGTAAGTAACATTGATGTGCTCTGCGATTTTTAAAAGTATAGCAATATGAAAATCAGCAACATTGATTTTGAAGGAGCAAACCGCATGGGTATTGATATGGGGAATAACAGTGACCTGGGTGAGAATTTTAATATATCTATTGAAAATTGCCGTTTTAGTTATATGGGCGTAAGGGCAATTCATGGCCGGCATGTCCGTCAACTGAATATACAGGAATGTTCCTTTTCTAATTGCCTTTCCGGAGGGGTACAGTTTTATACTTTTTTTTACTCCGGCTGGCAGCCAAATGTAAAAGTGTACAGGTGTAATTTTAAGAATATTGCACCCTGGCCAGGTATGGCTTACAATACCGATATGGGTGATAACTGTGCTATCGCCAGTTTTGTATCTAATACCTGTGCCATTGTGGACAACACATTTGAAGATATTGGTAAAGCAGCGATCTTCTGGCAAGGCAGCTATGTGTCTATAACTGAAAACAATATTTCAAATGCTATGAAAAATTTTTCTGACTACGGCGCCATTTATACCTGGACGGATGGGACAGCCGGTTTTACAGAAAGACTTATCGAGAACAACTTAATTCATGACTGTCCGGGTAATTTTGCCGGCACACCTGCAAAGGCAGTAATTGCTAACGGAATTTATTTAGATGGCACCACAAGGGAAGTGATGGTGAGACGCAATACCATTTTTAACATGGGCAGCAGTGGCATCAGCTGCAATAACCCACGCACAGTAACACTTACGGCTAACACACTGTATGATAATCCAAATGGTATCCGGTGTGGGCATGTAGGCAATTATCTGCCAGAGGGAGAAAATATCGAAATTAAATTAATAGACAATAAAATTTATAGCAGCAGGGGCCAGGAAAATCCCACCTTGCTTAACAGTAATAATACCATGACTTCTGCTGTTTCTTTTGAAGGGGACGAAACAAACTGGCAGCAGGACCTCCAGAATATATACTGCGAAGGAAATGCTTATGGCCTTACGCACCCCCGGCCATTCTATGTAGAAGTGCCTGCTGGCAGCGGCGGCCCCTCCAGTTTTATAAGCCTGCCGAAATGGACACAGCTTGCAAATGAAACCAGCACAAGGACTTTTCCGGCAAGGGCGAATTTTATGCCGAATGGACAGGCGTATAAGATTGGAAGTAGCCCGGAGCCTATTAATCCAATTTATGATCTGATGAGTATAGCAACAATAGATATGTGGACGAATGGGGACCCGACAGTATCAAAAACCAGTGTACCCCATCCCGATGGATATAATGAAATGAAGATTGAGTTTAACACTCCTATACCAAATATCTTTGCTCCTTTTACAAAACTAATTGGAGCAACGCTTATTCCAAACAGAAAATATGTTTTCAGCTACCAGATAAGGGCAGAAGCAGGAACAAACGGGATTTGTAATTCAAGTGTGCGTATGTCGGGCTGTGGTACTGGCTGCATCTTTTATCCTACATCAGAAAATTATCGTTCTTATACCGATCAACCAATAACAGTAGAATACCTGATCTATGTACCTGTAGGTTTTACGGGGTCTCCAGTGTTTACTATTAACATAGAAAAAACTTCTGGTACCACCTATCTAAGTCATATAAAGATACAGCCTTACGAACAGGCAGATGTGCAGGTGGATGATGCCGATGATTTTGTTCACTTTGCGTATAATCCTACATGGTTAGGCAATCCTGATTTTCCTTTTATCCACGCCTTGCCCGTACAGGATTTAATGTACGAAGACGGGTTTGGCTTTAATCCAATTAATATAGTTTATTTCATGAACTCGCCAGGAGATAATTTTAGTCATATTTTATTCAGATCTGGATTAATAAACGCACGGCCTTACAGAGCTACGCCACTGCTTGCGCCAATAGAAGAAAACCTGGTTAAAATAGCAGTATATCCTAATCCTGCAACTAATACTATCACAATTGACAAACTGAACCCACTTGATAACTGGCAGCAAATAAATGTAATAAACCAGGAAGGCAAAATTGTATTGACAAAAAAGATTACCGAAGGGATTAAATATACCACACTCTCATTGGGAAATCTAAATAATGGCTTCTACACATTATGTCTGTTAAACAGCAAAGGTTATATAACAAGAAAGTTTATTAAAAAATGAATTGGCTAAAGCCTTTTTATTCAAAGGGGGCTTTAGCTTTTATAAATTATAAACACTATGAAAAAGAATTGCACTTTTAAAAAAGTAATTTTAACAGGGCTGATTTTTTGTTCTGTCTTTACGGGGTTTTCACAAAGCTTTACATTAAGCACATGGCCAACTGGCGATACAATTTCTGGAATTTATACTGATCAAGATGTTGCGGTTACCTTTAATATAGAGAATACGAACGATACCGCTTACTTGTTGACACAGGTGGAGATGATTTTTAAGTATGGAAATTATACAGGAACTATACCAACGCTTTGGTATTCGGCATCATCTCTTGGCGACAGTTCTACTATTTCTGAAACTAATGGTTGGTATAAGATTGCAACAGGGTTTCCATTGACTATTTTAGAATATAATTTTTATCCGCTTTTTCAAAACCCTAGTATAATAATACCGCCTAATACACAATATCGTTTTGCGGTACAAAGTACAATGGGGATGCGATTTGACACATATAATTGTGGGATTCCCGACTTATACACCACGTTTACTAACAATGGGATTGTATTTAAAGTGGGCAGTGCTTCATCTTCCCCTTCTGCCAATGATATAGTGGGCTGTGTAGGAATGCCGCTTATACAGCCGTTTGCATTCTTTGGCGGCCGCATCACCCTCGAGCCCGCCACCACCACCCCTGTAACCCTCCTCAACTTCACCGCCACCTACAATAACAAAGATGCCAATCTTATCAAGTGGCAAACCAGCCAGGAGATAAACAGCAGCAGCTTTACTCTGCAAAAAGCATATACATTACCACTGTTTACCAATGTGGCTACTTTACCAGCCGCAGGCAATAGCAGTACAATAAAAAACTATGATTATACTGATAAAGAAATTCAATATAAACCTACTTATTACCGCTTGCTGCAAACAGATAAGGATGGTAAAACGGCTTACAGTAAAACGGTAGTGGTAACACCGTATAGAAATGATTTTGCTATTGCTAATCTGTATCCCAACCCGGCGCACAATAATATTTCTATTGAGTATAACAGTCCCGTGGTACAAAGCACCACATTTGTTATTTGTGATGTTGCCGGCAGACAGCTATTGAAAATGGTTTTTCCATCAGTGAAAGGTTTTAATAAGAAAATTTTAAATACGGCAGCTCTTGCGAGGGGTTCGTATATTATTCAAGTAATAACTGAAGGGCAAAAAATAGAGAAGATTTTTGTGAAGGAGTAACAATTAAAAATAATTGACAGCTTTTGGGCTTGTAGTAAGGTAATTCACTCAAGAATAAAATTCCTACGAAATTTACTTCTCTTCAAGTAGTTTAAGATTGATCTGCGATACTATAATTTCAGGAGATAAAGAAATGTCTTCCACCCATGCATCCTCCGGCTCTTCCAATGCATCAAATTGCGATTGCAATAAAGCAGGAGGCATATAATGCTGCTCCCGTTGTTGCATCCGTTTGGCTATCGTGTCAAAATCTCCTTTTAAATACACCCAACGGCATTTGTTATCGATGCCTTTTACCAACCGCTGCCGGTATATTTCTTTTAATGCAGAACAGGTGAATATGAGATTGCTGTTGGTTAATTTTTCTTTTGCAAAAGCATTCATGTGATCTAACCATGGCCAGCGGTCTTCATCTGTTAGCGGAATGCCGGCTTTCATTTTATCAATATTTTGTTGCGGATGAAAACTGTCTGCATCATAAAAAGGCCAGCCGGTTTTATCGGACAGCAATTGGCCGATGGTGGTTTTACCGGATCCGGAAACACCCATGATGATGATGAGTTGGTGGGGCATGATGATGGTTTGAATGGCAAGTTAATTGAAATGTGTGCAAACATTATTTCAACAGGTAACGTATTCCAATGTAACCTTCCCGTCCCCTAGTTGGTCCCCAGGCAAATTGGGTGTCGAAATACTGCCCAAAAGGATCTTGCCAGCCTATAATAGGTTGGTTCTGGCGAAAATTAAAGATGTTTTCTGCACCTGTGTATATCTCAAAGTTTTTGATGTTGCAGGTGAATTGAATATTTACGATCGTATAAGGTTTTGACTGGCCAGGCATTTGATATATCGCCGGATTTTTTTTGGTATCAGGTAACTCTTGCACTCCATACCAATGCGCATTCATGTCAATATGCCATTTCCTGCTTAAGGGCATAAATGATGCAGCAGTGTTTAACCGGTGTTTTGGATTAAATGGCAACACATCTTTTACTTCGTTCTTCATTTGATAGACATCCAGGAAAACATAGCCCAATTTGGCACTGAAGCGATTATAAAATGTGCCGCTTACTTCTGCCTGCAGGCCGTTTGATACAGATTTACCTGTAAAGTTTCGGATGATGGCTTTTGAAGGGTCTGAATCGTAATCAGGAAAGATTTGATTCTGGAATTTTGTCCGGTAATAATCTATTGACACATAGCCCTCCATGTTGGCGCTTTTGAATTTCTGTGTTGCGTTGAAACCAACATTAAGTGCTTTCTCAGGTTGCAATTCTTCTGCAAAAATGATGTCTCTCGAACTCACCAATAAACCAATATTTTCACTGAAAATATTGGCCGTTCTCCATCCAGTACCTGCAGATGCCCTGATGTTTAAATACTTTGTTACTTCATATTTTATCAAGGTTCTTGGAGTAAGTTCCCAATTAAACTGGTTGTGATGATCCGCCCGTATGCCGGTTATCCAGGTAATTTTTTCTGATGCAATGTGGAGTGTGTTTTCAGCAAATACACCCGGTATATTTTCAATCTTATCATACTTCCCTGCATAAGTTCTGCCCAGGCTGTTATTTGAAAAAGAAATATTCTCTGATAGATTAAGATGCCTGTAGCTGATACCGGTTTTTAATACACTGCTTTTTTTGTAACCCAATTCATATTGGAAATTTGCATAGCTGTTTGTTTGACGGGCTTTGTAATCGGTTACTCCAAAATAAGACTGCTGCTGCTGATAAAAGCCGGAAACATGCAAAGCAAACCGATGCTGGTCATTCATCCGGTAGGCCTTTTTAAACCACCATTCAGGCTGCTGAATATGTACTGCCTGCCCATAGGAATTGGTGCTGCCTTTATCCGTTTCATAATTAAAGTTTACCTGTCCCCCGATTCTTCTTTCATCTACATAGCGGATACCTATTTGCGTACTCCATCCCCATTTATTTTCATCTCCTTTTTTCCAACGGTTCGAGATCATGTATCGTGTAAGGAGTGGCAGGTCTAAAAATGTATCATCATCTTTATCCGTTCTGTTGGCAGGCTGTACCATGTGAAAAGCCACCAGGTTGCTCCACTTTTTTTTCTTAAATGCCCACAACGCATTCACGTGTTTTTCTCCAAAACTGTTAACATAGACATTCAGCAGCAACTTGTCCGCTTTATCCGGTTCTTTGGTGAGCACATTGATCTGGCCGCTGATACTTTCAAATCCCTGCAGTACAGAGTTGGCGCCTTTTGCTACCCATATGTTTTCAACCAATGGACCGGGAATACTGCTAATGCCGTAAGTGTACGTTAAGCCCTGCACCTGCGGAAAGCCATCGATCAATACCTGGTTGTAGATACCTGACAAACCCAATATTCTCAACTCTTTTGAATTGGTAATTATATTGGTTGTTTGTGGTTGCACAGATGCCTGGGTTTCAAAGCAGCCTGCCAGGTCGCAACAGGCGGCTTTCTTTAATTCCAGCGAGGTGATGACTTCTGTTTTGATTGGATTTGCTGCTATGTAAAACGGCTTTTTATTAACCTGTACAGTTATTGTTTTCAATGCATTTTTTTCGGTCAGTGATACAAAAAGAAAGGAGGTGTCTGTTACCTCCAGGGAATCTGTTTTGTACCCGGCAAAGCTAATTAATAATGTGCCAGGTGTTTTTTTAGGCAGGTTAATATTAAACTCACCCGCATTATTGGTAACAGTTCCTTTTTTGCTATTTATCCAGGTGATAGAAGCGCTTTGCAGAGGTTCCCCTGCAGCATTCGTTACTTTTCCTTTTACCTGCTGGGCAACAGCATTGAAAGGAACCATAAGCAGGATAAACGCTACCAATAATTTTTCCGTGGTAAATGTCATTATCCCTTTTTTACCTTGTATGGTCTGTCGTCCGCATCTTCGCAGCCGGGGGTATCTTCCACCACTTTGTAAATTTCTTTTTCGGTAACAACAGCAGGATCGAATGTTACTACAAAAACGCTGGTAGCAGTAGGTTTGCCGGCCTGTTTGCAGGATGTAACGCCGTTGATCTCACTGACCGCCTTTTGAATGTCTTTGCAATCAGCGCTGCAGGTTATACCACTCACTTTTAGCTTGACCGTTTGTTGAGTTTGAACTAATGGTTGCGGTTGTTCTTTTGATGTTTGTGCAATACCTGGAATGGCATTGGCAAAGGTTAATAACAAAGACAAAAGTAAAGTATTGAAATATGTTGATTTCATCCAAATTAATTTTTTATTGTATGTAAGAATAGCATTTTACGTTGCAGTAACGGCTTGCAAGTTAATCAATTATTTGAGTTTGGGTTGTTCAAGAAATGTCTATCAGGCTTGCATATGCGCAGGAGCTCTACCCCATTTATAGTACTGCAGACTTTTTAACAAAGGGCAATTGTCCACGATAGCCAGTGGTAGTTTTCTCGGGCTAAAGACTAAGCGCCATCCCAGCGCTCAAATTAACTGTATTGATCGCCTGCCTTACTTCATTTATATTTTGTTGAAAGATAGGAGGTCTTACAGAATTATTAAACTGGTATATACCTGGAATGCAGAGTCCACCATCAGTGGCAGTTATATACCGTTGTACACTATTAAAGGACAATGTAGAAGAACCGGTGTAGTCGAGGCTCACCACAATGGAAAAGAGCTTATTGATTTGATAACGGATATCCGTACCTGCTGCAAAACATAATCCAGTAGCCGACTGCCCGCCACGAACATACACCACATACGATGTGTCGCTTTTGCTGCTGCCATTAATCGATGGCAAGGAACTATTGATAACACCGGCTAACAGTTTAAAGTGCCATGACAGCTTTTTGTCTGTGCCTTCAGCCAATATATTTTTTGAAAGCCCTGCTAACCCATATTTATTTAACCAGGATTTGCTTTGTACCTCCCAGTTAGGATAGTACCTCGCAGTTCCTGTTATGATAAAAAAAGCCGACTGCGAAAGTTGTTGTTCAAATGCTGAACTGTTGAAACCGTTTTTTTGAAGTGCAACCATCGCAATTGCAGAAAAGCCACTGCCCATACGGTGAGCATAAGACAAAGTAACTGTTCCACCCATCGTAGCATACCCCGGTTGTTCCTTGCCGGCAATTGTGTTGGAATAATTTCCTACGGGGAAAGAGGGACCAAGGCTGATCATCAAGGTTGATTTTTTCTGTTGGCTGAAAAGGGTCTGACCTATCAAAACGGCAAACAATAAGGGAAATGATTTTTTCATTTTGGGTTAGTTGAAATGCAAATGTATGTTAATCCGCTCCCTGAATATACACCGAATGCCTGTTGAGTAAACAGGATAGGTTGAAGAACCAATGTGCCAGCGCAGCTTCCCGGGCTAACCTCGGTATGCAAATGCACCATGCTGGTAAGTCCAGTCACCTAATATCCTCCTATTTTATTTACAACAACTCCTTCGCTGTTTACCTGCAATACAAATTTTCTGCTGTCATGTATCCTGTCCTGGCACAGTATGGCACTGGAAGTTGTTTTAACAGGAGTAACATAGGTACTGGTAACCCGTATCCAGCCGTTAATGGTCAGCTTATCATACTGCCGCTTTTCAACTTTGCCACCGGTGGTTTCTGTAGTCATTCCAATAATGCCATTGCGGCAATCACTGCGGCCGCAGCTTTTACCAAAGGTCATGGCTTTAATGTTGTACGTATTGCTGGAACTGGGTAACCTGATATCGTCTAAGCTGGAGGAATAGATTTCTCCAAGGTATTTCAATTGTATTGATGTGCCATACCCGAGTTTTATATCGTCAAAAAGCGGCGGCAGGTGAATGAATTTTTTAGCATTGGTATAACCTGTTTTGTTTTTCGATTTGTACATAAATTCTCCCGGGCCGCCAAAATGAATGATTTCTGCACCTTCAGGTATATCATAGCTTTCGCCAAAGTAACCATGAATTTTATCCCATGCCGCTACTTTAAATTTGTTGGGAGCTGTGAATATGACAATGCTGTTGTACAATAATTGCACATTTACATAACCGGAAGTACTGGTAATGCTTTCATTATAAAAATTCCACCTGCCTTTATTTGTCTTTACTAACAGGTAATCACTGCTGTACATGTATTCGGTTAATTTTTCTGTGGTATTGATAAAAGAGGATTTCTCCGGGTTAAAAACCTGCAAGCCGTTTTTATCAATTACTACAAACCGCGTTTTATATTTACGATCTTCATCAATATTTAATCCAATTATGGTATCATAAACTGCCTCCAGGTAATGCATACTGTTCAATAATCCTCCCTTTACCCCATATTTTTTTCCAGCTTCAAATATGGTAAAGTCACCTACTTTGTCAACAAAATTTTCGGGATACTTTTTTACATCGGCAGGTTTATCTTTTACTGCTGTTGATGTAGCAGCGGGTGCAGTTTTTTTAGCAGCTGCCTTTTTACCTGCCGTTCCTTTTGCAATCAAAGGGGCCTGTTTTTTCACAACGAATTTTTTTAATGCGCCTGTATTTGAAATAAGCGCAGGACTCCAGGACATGTCTTTGTATATTTTGATCAGTTGCTTTCCCTGGCTGGAAGCTGCCATCCATTGACCGCCTGTGGTCATTTCAACGTCATTAAAAGACAGAACACCGGTTTCTTTTTTGTATTCGGAACTTACAGACTGGCCGTCAATTTTATACATAGATAAAAGACCCTCTTCATCTGTAAGGATCAGTTTATTACCTTCCTGGTTAAATTTTGCCCTGGATAATTTGTCATCCGGAAACCGATGAATGGGTGCCGCTGAACTGAGATCGCCGGACAGTTGGTATATACTGATAGAATCTTTTGTTCCGGCCACTAAAAGCCCGTCGTTGGTAATGTCGATGATTCCCGGTCTATACTCTTCAACTTTTAAAACAATGTTTCCCGGGTAGGCCTGGTTGCCAGCTATTTCCCAGCATCTAACCGATCCATCACTATCCATGGAGGCTAATATATGTCCGTTGGGTGATATTGCGACAACGTCAAAATCAAGACCGGAAGCTGTTGCAACCTGGTTTACTTCAATGAAAGAGCTTTGGTTTAACTCGTAAAAACGAATATTCCCTTTGATACCAACGATCATTAATTTATTGTTGCGTGTAAAGTGCATCATCAGATCAGGCCAGGTTGTTGGATCGCTTGCTATGATGGTTTGCTGAAGTTTATATATATCTTTCTCCCGTTTGTAAATAAAGGTTTTTCCAAATGTGGAAAAGGCAATGTATGTTCCGTCATCACTAATGCCACAAAATATTGCCTGTGAGCGTTCTCCACTAAGCGTTTGCATTAATTTGAATGCATTGTCTTTTTTCTGGTAAACATTCGCATTGGATCCAACTACTAATACCAGGAAATTTCCATCCTTGCTGAACTCCAGGTAATTGGCAAATTCCTCCGTGGAAGCGGAAAATACTTCCTGCAGGTTGTTTGGCGCCTGTGCGGCTGCATACCGGGTACTGCAAATGATCAGTGTAATGATCAGCAAGATGTGTTTGGTGTATTTCATACTATCAGAACTGCTGGTTTATTTTGTGATGCTGTTTCTACCTGGTTGCACAGAAACAATCCCATCATATACTTTGAGTTTTTTTAATAGTTGCTTTCTTTTTATGAGGGTTCTAAAGTAGTTTTTGCACGGGTAAGTGATTGCTTTGGAGGGTATGAAAAATGTTTGTTCAAATATATAAAGAATAGGAATAATTAATAAGGTATTTGGTTTTGTTAATCGAGATGGAGAACTATTACCCGGCAAAATTCTGTTCGCACTGTTGCGCCCGTTCATTACAATCCTTTTGTCAATAAACAATGTTACAGAATCGTTATGCAGGATTTATAACCTTAAAGTACAGGTATGGAGCAATGGCAGTCCATATGGGGATCAATATCCAGATACGGCCTTTTGAAATATTATAGTCGCTCAATAGTTTTTCCCAGGTATTTCCACGAGCCAGACCAAAGCCAAATTCGAAAAGTAAGGTTAATAGCAACCAAAGTAAACCAATAAAGATTGCTTGTTGCGCTGAGTTTGGGGGGAACCTGGCTATAACCAGCCATATATAGAACCCGAAAAGAACAATCAATAAAATGGTTGAGATTTGATGGGCCAGTAATTCGCCCGTATATTTTTTATACCACAAATCTCTTCCTGCACCATTGATGATAGCGATTATCAGCATAGGAAACCAGCAAAGGAAGTATTTTAACATGAGTATGAAAATAGAAGCTTGTTTTCAAAAAAATGCTGATGATTATCACCATGTAAAATGATCCTGCTATAGAACTATAAATTGATCTCAGACTGTCAAACAGGAAATTTTTCAACCTGCTAAATAAAGCCGGGGAATTGCTTGGCCGGATAGTCAACATGTGCTGAAGTTAATCCGTCCTGGAAAAGCTGACTGGTTTAAACCGGCATTAATGGCAGACTATAGTAAACTATTAAAACAGGATTTAACGTTGCTAAAATAACATACACGACACCGCCAGTTACATATTAGCGGAGGTTTTTGTACCGCTTATACTCGCTCAATAATAAATTCCGGTACGTCAAAATGAATGACAATGCAATTAACCCATAAATAACAAAAAGAGGTCTGCCAACGATATCCCTATAGCTATTGTAAAAATGGAAGCCATAGTATTGACATATATTATGGAATGTCGCTAATAAACTGGCAACAATAATTACAATTGTCAACACATAACCAATGTGCGCAAACAGCACTTTTTTATTTTTCGGGGTTTTGTAGAAAATCTGGTAGAATTTGTCAGGCGAATTAAAATATTGCAAGGACGCTAATTCAATATAATTAGCAGGTTCTTTAGATAAGTTGGTGGGTCTTTTGTAATGGAAGTAAAAATAGTAGCATGCACAGATAACCAGTCCGACAATTATTATGTTTGCTATGATCAAACCTGTCCACCCAACACCAAAGAATCTGTATAAGGGGTTTGTTTCACCGGTTGGGTTGTCGAAGAACCAAAGACTGGTTGAATAAAAGTCACAGCCCCTGGCAAAAACCATGAGAAAAGTGAACAATGCAAATTTTAATTTCATTTTAGCAGACTATTTATTTATAATATCAGCCAACTGGAGTTTGTGAAAATATACTCTATCCAAATGTAAAACTTTTATGGCAGTCGTGTGCCACGAACATAGTCGCAGATCGCTTTGTTTCTTGACAGATTGTATTGGTACTCCTGCAGCAATTTTAGTTTGGCGATAAGAAGTTACAGGCAGGGAGACCTTCGCCAGGGTGGGAGTGAACTCTTTATCTTATTCCTGAATATTTTTTGGATATAAAAGTCTGAACGCATTGGAAACTGCCTGGTGCATAATGGTTCCGTGATCTTCTTCCGGCAAATAGTCGAAAAAGACTTTTACTTTGTTGCTTTTTGTTGTTTTGATCTTTTCAGCCAATACATTGGCATCCACTTCCATCACCCGGGGTGTTTCAGTGGGTGTTAATCCTTCTTTTCCAACGCCAATATAAATGTCTGTTTGCTGAGTATAATTTGCTGTTAATAGATCGGAAGTTTGATTGAATAAGGAACCATTGTCCCACCAAAGACTTGGACTGATAATGATGTACCTGTTGAAAAGTGCCGGCTTCTTCAGCAGCAGTTCTGTTGCAAATAAACCACCCAAGGATTGGCCAATGATCGTTTTGTCATGATTTGTTTTGTAGCTGGAATCGATATAAGGTTGTAATTCGGTTTCAATAAAGGAGGTAAATCTATCTGACTGTCCTGATGTGGGATACTTCTTTTTATCGGCTTTTATGCTGGTAGGAAAAGTGAAATCCCTTCTCCTGTCAACTGTTGCAATACCTACCACGATTGATTTAGGAACCTGGTTGATCCATTCAAAGCTGTTGAACTGAACAAGACCCACAATATGTATAAAATCTTCGTCTGCCGAACCATCCAGCAAATAAATCACTGGATAGGTTGTCGTGTCCTGTTGGTTATAGCCTTCTGGAAGATAGATATTCAGGATCCTTTTTTCTGCAAGAACATTTGATTGGATTTCGTCAATTAAGCCGAGTACAAAGGGTTTCGTTGTTTCAGTTGTTGTCGTTTTTATTTTCTGTCCAAATACCAGGTTGGCCAGGAAGACCAGGATAAAAGCTATGTGGAGTGTTTTCATGTTTGGTGTTTATTTCTTTTCAGCCTGTTGGTAGTGTACCTGTTTTGATGGCTTTAGATTTTGGCGATTTATAATTAAAGTTATACGCAATTGTTTGTTTAGCGACAGAAGGCAACAGGGCGGGTGGCGTACGCCAGCGTGAGTTTTATTTTGGACGTCAACTTTCCCAGGTTATGTGGTCTAGGTCGCCATTTCCCTTTGTATTAACAACTAAAAGTTGGTTGCAGGGCTCTCCGTCAATTTCTATGGTATAGTCAAAAACTCCGTAATAGGTTGCACCATATTTTCCGTCAGGGTAAAGCCCGACTCTGATTAGTTTTAGTTTACTTAGAAGTTGTTGTTCCTTTGTCTTAGCATCGTTGCCACTGTCAATAATATCGCCTAGCTCTTCTTCGTCAAGCTCATCCTGGTAAAAATTTATGTAGTCAAAAGTTTCTCCACTTTCATTGAAATCTTTATCAATTGATAATTTGTTCTGAATCTCAAATGCGGAAATGTTGTCGAGAAATAATTTAATATATTTTGCCTGGTCTTCTGTTATACTCTTATTTTCAAAATTCAAGTCAAGGCGAATCCTTCTTCCATTAAATATAGATTCCGCAGAATAATATTCTGCTAAATGAGTAAAGTCAATCTGTCCAAAATATGGTAAGTCAATAGTGGTCATTTCTTATTTCTCGTTTATTATAGAGTAGCTTGAAAAATCACATTTTACATGTGGCTATATCTTGTATTATTTGTCAATAAGTGCTTTTAGCTTTTCAGGATAAATAAACATTTTGTTTTTTAGATCTTTGTCAATAATGAAAACCTCGTTCCCTGTAAGCCAAAACAAATTATTGCTGATTGGTTTGGTTTCTTTGCTCTCGTACATAAAGTCTGTTAACCCCATAAAACTCAAACCAAATTGTTGTATTTTTTCTTTGTCATTTAATGGCAACGCTACAATTACTGTATTGTTTGGTATTGAAATGAGTGTGCCGAATTTTCCTGCAGGAGGGTTGGCCTTTTTTAGATCCAGGATCAAAGATGTTAGAAATAAGTCTGTATCACTTGAAAGTAGATAAAATTCTTCACCGGTTTTCGCCGTCCCTGCCTTTTCAAATTTCTGATCTAAATGTACTAGTGTATTTTCTTTTGCAAGTAAAAAGATTTCCGCCTCGGTTTTTTTCCAGGTGTCAAGATATTTTCTTTCTACACTTCCTGTTCCTGAAGGCAGATCCAGTACGATCACCTCTATACATCCATTGTATGAACTTTTTACGATCCCGTGATTTTCATATTGTGGTTTCAGTTGGTCAGAATAGAGCCTGATCTTTAAATATGATTTCATAAAATTGAAATCAGTCATTTTTGAATCAATTTCCTTTCTTTGGATCTTTAAACTTTTGTGCTGTTCAAAGAAACTGTTAATTTCCTGCTTTGAAATGGTTTCGTCTTTGCCTGCACATTTTTGGTAAATGGACGTTATCCCAACTTCAAAGTCTTTGTCGAAATAGTCGCTTTCAGAAAGTGTTTTGAAATATCCTTCATCGTAATGCTCCTCAATTTTCCCAACTTGAAAATTTGATAGTTGAGATTTAAACATGGTAATAAATTTATTTACACCCGCAGTGTCTGCCTGGGCACTTACAAGGTTTGCAATTGCTAAAAGGGCAAATAATAATATTGATTTCATTCTTTTTTGTTTTTTTTATAAAGCTGCAGAAAATCATGTTTAGAGCCCACTGATAATGGATTTTTTTTCTCAATATTTATTTTTCCCCAGCCCTGGTGCGTGGCACTCGGAACTTTTATTGCATTCGTTTGCCAGGAATACAGGCTAAGAAATAGCAGCAAAAAAAGAACCAGCTTAAAGATATATTAAAAAAATTTGCCTGTTTCAATTATAGTATTTATCTTAATCCATTAATCACACCTTTTTAAAGCTATTATTCGTAGTACCCGGAATACAGAAATTACCTAAACCTTAAACCTGGTGCTATGACGAAAAAGCATATCAGCGGCAATTTGCAGGCGTTTTCTTTATTGCTGTTATTACTGAACCTGGCTCATTACAATTGTTTTGCCCAGCGTCCGGAAGAGTTCGCTGCAATGAACCAGAAAGCAGGTGCCAATTCAACAATAGCTTCCCCTCCCGGTTTTTCTCATCTTTCTTTATTGGTTTTGTATCAACCCAAATACACAGTTGTAACCCCAGCCCTTTTTGATATTTCAAAACAAGGGTTTAGCAGCGGAGGCAATTTGAACAAAGCTGCTGAAAATAAAACGGTTCCCAATGGTAAGCCTGCTGGCGGAACTGCCGGGCAATACCAACCGCTGCCAGTTGCAGCAGGCAACAAACAATATAACGGCAACCAATACCAGCAGGCACCCGCCGGTAATTTTCAACAACGCTATGTCAACATTCCGCTTCGTCCCCGTTCTAATGTACCGCTGCCTGGAAGCAATGTGCCGATACCTGCTCCTTTAAAGCTCACTGATAAAAAAAGCAATTATGATATTGCACCGCCAGGAGTGAATAAAACTAATGTTCCACTTGCCGGCAGTAAAGTTCCGCTGCCAAAGCCATTGAATACGGGGCCTGCCAACCTGGGTAAGAACCCATCCATTGCCGGTAGCAATACCTCCGTTACAAAACCACTAAGCGCTACCGGTAATTTACCCAACAATACTTCACCGGCAGCTAAATCATCAACAACCACACCGGTAAACGCAGGCTACCAGTCACTGCCTGGCAAAAGCAATGTTCCGCTTCCTGCCAGTAATGTTTCTATACCCCGTCCAATGGTTGTTTCCGGTAGCCAGCGGAGCGACGGTTCATTCAAAACAGCCAGCACCACCACACCCGCTTCGGGAACGGTGAATAATACAGGAATAGCAACAAGTTCCACTGCTGGGCAAAAATATGTTTCTGCCCCACCGCCACCGGGGCAGTCGGCCAAAACAACGGTTGTTCATCAATATGATAAAGTAAGGAGTGGTGGAAGCGGATATGAATCAGCGAACAATCCATTATCTCCGGCGTCAAAATCAGGTTATCAAACATTGCCCTTGAAAAAAGGTGGATATGAATCTGCAGGTAAACCTATATCATCCGGTTCCAATTCCGGGTATCAAAAACTTCCATTAAAAAGTGGTGGGTATGAGTCTGCTGGTAACCCTTTATCATCAGTCTCCAATTCCAGTTATCAAAAACTTCCATTAAAAAGTGGGGGGTATGAGTCTGCAGGTAACCCTTTATCATCAGTCTCCAATTCCAGTTATCAAAAACTTCCATTAAAAAGCGGTGGGTATGAGTCTGCTGGTAAACCTATATCATCTGCATCCGGTTCCGGTTACCAGAAATTACCTTTTAAAAAGGAAGGCTATGAATCTGCCACCAAACCCTTGTCGGCAACAGGCAATCAAACATCGCCACTTACAAATCGTGGATACGATAAGATCAATCAAACTCCTCCGGGGTATAACAATGCTCCTGCACCCGTAAAAAATTATCAGTCAGTTACCTCTCCGTTGAGTTCCGGAGCTTCAACTAAAAGCACGGCTGCACAAACAACCCTTATCAATGATTACAAACCAAAAGTACCTGTACCATCTAATGTAAAACCCATGAGCCGCCCCACCACGGGCAGGTATGTAACTGTACCCAAAACAAATACAGCAACGGGTACAAGTTCTACAAAGGGTTCAACTGAAGTAAAGAGGGGAGCGCTTACGCAGGGGTCGAATACCAAGGGTGCGTTACAGGTATCTAAAGCAACGCAAGACAAGATAAAAGCCGATAAAGCAAAAGAAGCGGCTAAACAAAAATCCACCAAACAAAAAAAGATTGCAGCCTTTGGTGGAAAAAAGGGATAATCAAAATTTTTTAAAAGCCGTTCAACATATTATGCATAAACTATTTTCTTTAATAATCATCCTGCAGGCAGCTGTTGGTTCTTATGGTCAGCATGCCGGAAAATGGGCGTTGAGTAATCCCTATCTTTCCCGTATAGATGCGGCTTATCCTTTTAATGAAGATTATATAACGCTCATCAGTAACCGCAGTATTGTTTACATGCCCATTGTTGAATCTCCCAATGTGGCACCGCTTACTGCATTGCTGCCGGGTAATTTATTTCCTGCTGAATACAATTCAAAACCCCTCAGCGGCGCCATCTCTTACGATAAAAAAACAGTTTTATTATTTAAAGGCAACGTGTATCTGCCGGTAGATAAAGAAACACTTACTGCCACAGGGGCCGTTGGCGCATGGAACGGCTGGCCTGCCTTCTGGAACAACGATATTGATGCAGCGATGGAATGGCCAGATGGAAATTATGTTTTTATCAAAGGCCTGCAATATGTAAGCTACGATCCCCGTAGCGGAAAAACTTCGGGTACTGCACAACTCAACAGTTGGCCGGGATGGCCTACCTCCTGGTCGGGTTCTATAGATGCGGCATTCAATGGCGGGGATGGCTATTTGTATTTCATTCGCAAGGGGAACATTCTGGTAATGGATGCCAGTACAAAAAGGTTTGTACCGGGTTATCCCAAATCACTGGCAGCAGGCAGTCCCGGCGCAATTGTAGCAATGACGGGTACCAACCAGTTTAACCAGGACGCTGCAACAACTACAACAACAACCGAAAATCAAAATATAACGGCTGCGGATAACAGCGCAGAGTGGTGTGCTGTGGGTACACCCGATCCTAAAAAATCATCCGCAACCGGAAGCATCACACCTTCGATTTCCCCTTTGGCCGGTGCAAAAAAAGGTGCATCCTTCCGTGACCTGTTGCCTGCCGGAACAAGGGTATCCGAGATCAGGGTTTGGGGTACCTGGAATATCAATGCCATTGAAATTGTAACCGAATCAAAGGAAGGTTTTGTAACCGAATCGGGTAAACATGGCTTTGCATTTGGTTCGCCCAAAATATTTAAACTGGTACCCGGCGAATGTATTACCGGTATTGAAGGAACATGGGGCAGTTCAACTAACGAGGACTTATATACGCTAAAATTCATCACCAACAAACGCAAGAGCCCTGAGTTTGGTGGCGCCGGTGGCATGAAAGGGAAAACATCGTTTACTGCGGTGGTTCCTCCCGAAGCATCCTTTGCAGGTTTTGCAGGCAATGCTTCCGATAACCTCAATGCCATCGGTATTCAATACTACATCATTCAATATCTTTTTGTGGATGCCAATGGTAAGATTATTGAAGACAAAGGCGATAAATCAGCCTGGGCTTCGGGGCAAACAGATCCCACCAAAATAAAAAGCGATGTAAGAACAGATGGCAAAACAGATCCTTACAGCGATAGCCTGACTGATATACGGAAACTGACAGGTGAAGAAAGGTTTGCTTTTTTTAGTGGCAGTTCCTCAGCAGTCATCATGCCAAACGATCATTGGGTAGGCAAGGCTGTTGATCTTACCAAGATAGATCCTTTTGATATCACACAATCAACCGGTTTGCCCTCTCAAAGCCCTTTATATATGATTGCCGGTACTGAATTGGGCGGACCATACAACACCTGGTATGTGGTAAATGGATATAACCGGAACAAGTCTATGTCAGTTACTGCGGGCAACAAAACAGAAAAGGTTAAAGCGTTGAACACTTACAATGCTTATGCCAACGAGTTTGCCATCCAGGCCGGGGGAAGCGTGGGTGTGCCGATGGTGGCAGCCGGCAGTGTAAATGTTGAGCATACCGAGCGTCAAACGCAGAAGATAGGGAATGACCGGGTTATGTTTACACAGTCAACAAACCGCACCTCACATTTTTTATCTTTCGATTTAGCCTGGGAAGATGCAGAGGGCAAAAAATTTCGCCAGAAACTCAGCGCTGCTTTCAGGAGGGATGTTGCAGCACTGCCAGTGCCAAAAGGCAAAATGAACCGTATAGATGCCGATGGAATGAAAAGGGGAGGCACATTGCCTGAAAATATTAACCGGTTCAGAAAAGATTACCAGGCGCTGATCGATAAATGGGGTACCCACTATTTGAATGATATTGAATTTGGCGGGTATTACCGGGTCTGGATGATGATGACAAAGGAGGAGTTAGAACGTACAAAGATGACGATGAATGCAGTAGGCGCTAAATTCAAAGCTACCGTTAAGAAGGTGGAAGTTGGCGTAGATGCGGCTGTACAAGTTCAATCCAGCAGTGCCGGCGGATCTTCAACATCCACATCGGAAGTACATATTTCTGCTACCGGTGGTGGTGGTAATACTAACTATGAACAGTGGGAGTCGGATGTAAGCAAAGAACCGAGGCCAAAGTCGTTTATTTTTTACAGCATCGATACGTTGCTAAGTGAAGTGTTTTTCCCTTTTGATGAAGACATCTCTAAAAAACAACAGGTACTGAGCGTTATGATCAGGCAATACCTGCTGGATAAAGAAACACCCATTACACATGACCGTTATCAGGCTATTGATATCCCTACCAACGATCAGCAAAACACCAAAGACGCACTCGATAGTATCACTATTAAAGTGGAATTTGTAAGAATGAAAACCGATATAAAGGATGGAAAAGCGGACAGGGGGGAAGACAAGAACCAGCTTTATGGCAAACTTTCGTATGGCATACTGGGAGTAAATGATGCATCATTACGTTCGGGTACCTTCTGGGAAAAGAGCTCAAAAGGATGGGAGGGTTTTGTTGTGGGAAGCTGGAGCGATTTTAATGAAAAGAATACACAGGTAAAGATACCTAAAGGCCAGCTGGCGGAAACAAGATTGTTCATTTACGGTTTAATTAAGGAGGAAGACAGGGCCGGGGGTGGAGATGATGTTTATTTTGATAAGCCAAACGCCATTGACGGAGTGGAAACAGGATTTGAAGCATTGCAGGCGCCGGGCAGTTCGAAAAACATACCGGTAACCTTGTCGCACCCGGATGGCAAAGGGGCGGTTCAAATAATGGTGCGGATTACCTGGGTTAAATAAAACTGGTGTTGAGTATGATAAACTAACAGTGCCGGTCGTAAGGGTAAGTTAGCAGCGTTGCATCTAGTAGTAAATTGAAATTAATATTTTGTAATTCTCATTAAAACTATATTGTGAAACGGATAAATTTATTGATGCTTTCCGGGCCTTGATTTCCAGGTCGGCGAACCCGTTTGGAAAGAAATTGATTATGCTGTATTTGGTGACCTGATCAGCAAGGGCCGTATCGATTGTGATGACGAAATATTTAAGGCCAATAGTGCTGTTGACGGGCAATCTGCCTCTTTGGGCATATTAACCGAGCCTGGTGATATAAAATAAGTGCCTGTAACTTTTAGTGCCACAACATTAAATATGCGGCTTAGCTGGCAGAATAAATAAAACAAGTCAGTATATAAATAAAAATAAAATCGTTTACACAATAAAATCAATTGATATGATGAAATCCCTTTCTAAAAAATTAATCACATTGAGTGGCACTTTTTTTTTGCTGTTCACCAGCCAAATTTTAACTGCCCAGCGTTCCGATTATGATAATGCAGAAAAATTTGTCACAGGTACCGAATACAGCAATCCATATACACCAGCAGCTCAACAAGCAGTGGTTTATATTGTATATGGTATGGATGACAAAGAGCACATTAAAATTAATAGTGATAATTTTAAACTTGAGCTACGCATTGTTGAAGAATCTGGTGCAGTAGGAGTTAGGTCATCTGCGGAAGTTCCAAGAATTGTCAGTTCTCAAAAAAATCTTTTTTCGGCAATGTGCAGCAAAGTTGAATTCCTTCCAAATAAGCCAGGTTGGCTAGTAATGCGCTTTACACTTCCAGCCATACCAGATTACGTCTTCCAGAACGACCCACAAAATTTCAAAATCTTCTTCCACTTTACTGGGCCTGAGATTTCTATATGGAGGAACGGCACCGGGGAATTAGGGCATAGGCATATCTGGATCTCAAAAGCAGCCTCAAAAGCAACTCCTGCTGCTGCTTCAAAAACTGTCAGCACAAATACAAATGCCGGCATACAAAAAGCAAATACAGTTTCTACAGCAAATGACTTAAATCCCACAACACAAACAACCCCTTTACAGGATGCCGTCCGCCAAAATAATTATACAAAGGCACAGGAGCTGGTATTAGGGAATGCAACGGATGTTAATACAAAAGATGGCAAAAACGGCCGTGCCGCCATTCATTATGCAGCATTGAATGATGACAAGGAAATGATAGAAATGCTGAAAGACAAAGGCAATGCAGATATCAACGCTAAGGATAACCAGGGAAAAACAGCCCTCGATCTTGCACTGGAAGGCTCTAAATTTAAAGCAGCAAAAGCCTTACTGGAAAACAATGCAGACGCAGGCCAGTCTAATGCCGGCCTTGACCGTGTGCTGGCAACGCAGAATATGGAGATACTGAAACTGATGCTACAGAATGGCGCCAATGCAGAAACGGCCATTAGAAAATCAATAGCATCAGATAATGTGGAGACGATGAAATTTGTTTTTGAAAATTCGGGTGCCCGTGCCAGTAATGGCTTGTTTGAAGAAGCCATCAACAAGCGAAGCACCAAATGCGCTATCGGTTTATTGCAAAACGGGGTGGATAAAAACCAGGCCATGGATTTTGTGATCAGGAGTAAGAATAAGGAAATGGTAGACCTGGTTTTAAATACAGGCGTGGATGTAAGTACAGCCAACAATGCACTCAATTTTTTTGTAGAGCAAAGGGATATTGGGAAAGCTGAAGCTGCCATCACTAATAATCATGCAGATGCAACATTTGCCATGCCTGCTGCTGTAAAAACAAATAATGTAGAGATGGTGAAAATGCTGTTTCGCAATAATGCCGATGCTAACGACCAGATGGATGAAGTGTGTGCAGCAGGTAATAATGCAATGGTAACTGCTTTTTTAACTGCCGGCGCCAACCCCGATAATGGCGTAAAGCCTGCCGCTGACAATGATAAAACTGCCACCTTGCAGATACTCCTTGATAATAAAGGCGATGCCAATATTGCCATGCCTATAGCCATTAAGAAGAACAACACTTCCATGGTGCAGATGTGTTTATCGGCAAGTAAACCTGCAGATGTGTACCGTTCGGAATATGTTGTTACAGCCTGCGAAAATTCCAACCTGGATATTCTCAACGCATTGTTGCTGGCAGGCGCACCTGCCGGCCCAGGGTTAATTGTATCTGTCGGTAAAAGTGATTTAAAGATGATTGATGCGCTGCTCAAAGGAGGGGCCGATCCAAATCCAGGTCTTGCCCTTGCCGCAGAAAAAGGGAATGCGGAGATGGTGGATATGCTGCTGGCGAAAGGTGCAGTTGCTAATGCGGTTGTAATGCTGGCAGGCGTAAAAAGTGGTGCAATGGCCATCGTGGAGAAATTGATCTACAAAGGCGGTAATGCCAATGAGCCGGGCCTCGTAAATGCATCGGTGATTCATGACAACCCTGACTTAACAAGACTATTGATTGAGAAGGGAGGCGATCCTAAGGAGGGTGTTGCTGCCTGTGTTGATAAAAATAAACCCAAGGCGCTGGCCGTATTGTTTGATAAAGGGGCGGATGGAAAAAATCCAAAAATGCTGCAGGATGCTGTGGCAAATAATTTTGTAGAGGTTGTAAAGGTACTGATTGACAAAGGCGGTGCAGACCCCACCTATCTTGATGAAAAAAAATACGGCCTTATGCATATAGCTGCCGCAAAGGGGCGGCTTGAGATGATTCAACTGCTGGGGCAATATAAAGTGGATGCAAATACAAAAAATACATCCGGGGATACACCATTAATAGAAGCCATCCTGAAAAGAAATGAAGGTGAAAAAACGAAGAACCCCGGTTGGTTCCAGAGCATTATTGTCGTGCTTTTGAGTATCGGCGCCGATCCAAATATTACCAATAACAACGGCGATGCTGCACTGCACCTGCTGTGCAAAGGTGATATGAAAAACGGACTGCGGGAAGATTGCATAGTGGCATTACTGACAAAAGGCGCCAACCCCTGTTTAAAAGATAGTAAGGGTAACCCGGCAAGGGAGTATTTAGGTTTCTTAGAAGGCGGGCCAAAAAAGAAACTTAAAAATGCCATGAAAGATGCTAATTGCTTTTGATCAAACAACATATCCAGCTATAAAAACTGTTCTATGGCAAATAAAAATATAATCATCCTCCTGGTTATTTTTCAACTAACGGTATCCAGTAGCCGGGCCCAGTCTTTTTATATTGACCCGGAAACCACCAGTTATATCAATGATGCCGTGTATGTGCCAAAGTACAACCATGTTTTTTTCTTTGGGGGCGCTTCTATGATGCCGTATGACATGAATGATTCTGCAACGGTGCAGACAGCCTGGTTCCCCCTTGGCGAATTTGGCGATATAGATGCATCCGTACTTTGGGATGACGACCACCTGTTGCTGTTTGTGGATTCCCAATATGTGATGTATGAAATAGACAGTGCCAGGGTTATTTCTGATTGGGTAACCTGGCCATCCTGGCCGGAAGAATGGCAGGGAGAGATTGATGCCTGTGTGCGTTGGGGCGATGATGAGATCATGTTTTTTTCCGGGAATGAATACCTGCTGTATTCTATTTCAGAAAACGCCTATACAGAAAGAAATTTTTATACGGCCTGGGAAGGCTGGCCATCAACATGGCAATATGCCTTACTGGCGGTATTAAAAATTGACAACTCGATTTATTTTTTGCAGGATGATGAATATATACTGCTCGATCCTGTTAGTTTTAAATTGACAGCGCCGGCAAAGTTATGGGCAGCAAATAAGTAACATTCTTTTGAAATTGTTTTCCAGTAATCTCAGTTGAGGCAAGTTCACTGTTGATTTTGGTTTGGGAGATGATGCGCTTTTTGTTGGTTTTTGACATACCATACGCCAGTGATTATTGTGGGTGACTCGCCAGCTGGTAGCCGGATAGACTCTTCTATCCAAAGGAGCTACTTAACCCGTTTCATTGGAAAAGCCTGTTTGCGTTCCTGCCCGTTTTTAGTTCCTGAAATTTCAGCTACTAAGGAGTCTGCAGTAATTTTTGTATACGAAATGATTTGAGGAAAATCATGCTGCCAATTTTCAAAAATTAATTGTGTTGCTGAAATTGTTTTGCTGGCAAAACGAACAGGCAGTCCGCCGTTTTGTTTTTTAACAGTTGGTATATAAAATAATCCGTCCTGTTCCTGGACCAACCGTATGTTTTCAAAAATAATCGTGTCTTTTTCTTTTACGATGTAACTTTTTCCTGAAAGTTCATTGTCATTTGATTTGTCCCATGTTTCATATACAGTTCCTTTCTGCATTTTATTTTCCCATGTTCCGATAAGCCATCCTGCCTGGTTGATGTCATTTGTGTGCTTGGTTGTCCAGGCACATAGAACGATCAAGCCGGCAATGGCAATAAAAAGTTTCGTTTCTTTTTTCATGATTTTATTTGATAGAGTGAACAGCCATCCTGTTTCCTTCGGTGTCAATAAACATTCCGAAATATCCCATCTCAGGACTTATTTGTGTTTTCGGCACAATTACTTTCCCGTTGGCGGTTTCCACTTTATCTAATACAGTTTGTAAGTCGTCTCCACCATTCAGGTACGCCAGTACTCCGTCAGTTGAAGGCTTGTAAACTTCGCCCTGAACGATGGCACCTGACACATTTGTTCCGTCAGTTGGTAAAAACCCCATTTTTGTGCCGAACATTTCAGTTTCTTTAATTTCGAAGCCAAGAATAGCTTTATAAAATGATACTGCCCTGTTGAAATCCATTGCAGGAATTTCAAACCAATTGATCAAGTTTTCCATTGTTGAAAATTTTACGTTGAGTTGTAAAATTGCAACGGGTTTTAATCCTGGAATTGTATAAATGCGACAAGCCTACGCTGTTCCATAAAAAAGGGAGGACATTTCCAGGTTGCTCCCGTAAAATTCTTTTGGTGTGGATCCTGTTAACTCTTTGAAATCTTTTATAAAGTGGGCCTGGTCGTAATAATCATTTTCATAGGCCAATGCAGTAAGACTTGTGAATTTTTTATTCAGCAGCATATTTAGTGTTGCCTGCAGACGGATGGTTTTTGAAAGTTGTTTGGGGCTTAAGCCAATGGCCAAAGAAAATTTACGTTCCAGTTGCCTGCGGTTGATATTGGTTTGTTTAGAAAGTTCCTCCACGGAAAGTTGCCCGTTGGCTGTCAAAATGGTATCAACTGTTGATTTTACTATTCGGTCTACTGTTTCGCTATCCGTTAACCGGCTTAATAAAAATTCTTCAATCAGTTTTATCCTGTCTGCATTGGAGTTGGCTCTTAAAATTTGTTGTTCTATTTGCCCTCCGTCCTTTCCAAACAATTCTTCCAGTGAAACCGCTGTATTTTCCATTTGTTTTATGGGAATAGTTGCAAAAGGCAAAAAGCCGTTGGGATGAAAACGGACAGAAAAAATGCCTGTTTCGCCGGTCGGTTCTATTGTAAGCGGTCGTGTCAGTTGCCCTATTACAAAACACCTGGGCTGGATAATACTGTTTCCATTGCCGGTATGTTGCCTGTATAGATCCCCGTAATGAAAGATCATTTCCATACAGCCATCCGGAACGATCGTTTGTTTTTCGTTTATTTCTTCCTTTGGGTTTTCCAAAGTCCAATAACATTTGATCAAAGTATTTAGATCGATGCTTGGTTCAAGTGTTTGGTAATTCATCAACCTTTCTTTTTTTGAATGAAGTATGCTTTAAGATTTTAGAATTAGACGACTGGCTATAATTGTAATGTTACGCAATTTTAGATTAGCGGCTGGAGTCAACTGGTTGGGAGACCTGTGCCAGTGGCAAAATCTCCGCCCTGGTTCGTGGCACACGAAACTTTTATTACATTCGTGTGCCACGAACGCAGGCGTAGGGTTGAAAGTTGTTTGTTCTGCCCGAACTGAAGGTTGGCTTTTTACTGCTGCTGATTTTTTCCCTTCCAGCCCCACCACTATTGGCAATACCAATGTTAGCGGCAGTTTTGTTGTTTCTCGTAAACTATTAAACTTTGTTTTGTCCACATTTTTCTTGCGTTAGGCATCATCATCTGAAAATATGGTCTAAATTATTTTGGAGACCACCAATAATTATCATTCTTTAGAAAAGCGATGTTTGTGCCATTGACAAATGTTTTCAACCAATCGGCACAATACTTTGCACCGGGCTCTTCTGATTTAAGATGCCCAATGAATATCGCAGCTTTCTTTTTTCCTTGCAGTTCGGCGTCTTTTGTGTAAACATAGTCTTCCCATTCTCTGGCTTCACCAACCAATATTACATCTACATCATCCCGGTGCAGTACACCAATATGCATTTGCAGTGTGGGTGCTAAACCCGGAACTAAACCAACTCTGCTTACTTCAAGATTGGGATTACCAATTACACGAATGCCTTCTACATTAAAATGCCTTTTTACATCGTTTGCCAAAGAAGTAAGTGTTTTCTTTTTTACTTCCAATATCCACGGTGAAGTTGAGACGATTTTCCATTTCAATTCTTCCGCTAAACCTTGCAAGATTTGGTCGGGATCATTCCTATGTGCATTATCGTGAAACCAGAATATGGTCAGTTTCTTTTCTTTTATATAAGCAACCTTTTCTTTTAATACCATATCCGTTTCCATAAAGTCGGGTATTGTGTTGGTCGCATTATAAAAGATTGGTTCGTGTGTAATTATCAAATTACAATGAGCCGCAACCGCTCGTTTGAGAATATTCATATCAGCAAACATACAGGTAGCAATACCGGTTACAGTATCAAATGCGTTTCCAATTACAATTGTATCTGTCTTTGTTGTAACCCATTGGGGCTTTACGTTTTGCTTGATTTTATCTATTATCTCATTAACAGTAAATGGCGGTTCCTTGGATTGTGCATTCGCAAGATTCTGAAATACCAGTAAGAAACTAAAGTATAAAAACCAGAATTTCATAAATGTAGTTATTGTTTGTGTTAAATGATACGATCTTCTAAAATTACCGCTAACGTTCGAGGCTTTGTGCAGTTGGGAATTGACCAACTGTCCGCCCGGAACTAAAGCTAAATTTATAACTAAAAGCCGAAGTTTAGAACTACTGCCCGGCAGAATTCCGTCCGCCGAAACCAAAGCCTGGATATGCACTGCCGATGATTGCTTCAATGTCCAGCCCCAATTGCACAAAACCTTTTGTTAGCAGCCGTTGACAATTAATTCATTTTAATATCAATTTGCCTTAAAGTCTCCCCATCTAAATAAACGGTATCACCTAGGGGAGTTAAAAAATTATAACTTTTAAATGCGCCGCCTGGACGATCATCTTCAATTAGTATTATAAGGCAATTTGGACTGTCTTTCGTAATTGAACTAATTATAAAGGGCTTAAACCGTTCAAGCAAAATGTATAGTTCGCCGTCATATACAACTTCATCATTTTTATTTGATGCTGCTTGTTCTTTTATTGCATTGTAAACGACCCTCGTGTTAAAGTATTCATCCCATTCGTTATTGGGATTTGGAGGAAAAGAATGTAACATACTGTCACAAAATCCAACTACCTTATCCCTCTGGAAATAAACTCTGTAAATATTTTTGTCCTCACATGGCCTAAGGCAAGCAGTATAAAAAAAATTGGATGTGTCAATTGGTACTCCAGCGGGCGAAAAATAATACCTAAGAAAATGCTTTATCGTGTCACCTTTTTCTGAAAACGAAATGGTTGTTTTGCGAATAGTGTCAGTAAAATTTGTACACCGATTTATTAACGTGTCAGCCCTATAATTGCATCCTATTACAAGCAGTGATAGATAAAGAACTTTATAAGTAGATGGAATTTTCATAAATGGCAGCTAACACGTGAATTTATGCTATAAAATTAAAAATCTCAAAATTTAAACTCCCTGAAACCAAATCGTTTAGTACAATCCATTTTCAATTCCTTTTCACCCCTTACTCTTCCACATCCCACTCTTCAAAAATGCAAACGACATAATAAAAATAGTGGTCCAGTACACCAGTTCATTACTCCAGGCCATGGCCAGTGATACATAGTTCACTTTCATAAAATACCAGGAGTAACCAAGATAGACAATGATGGCGATGATCTCGATCATTAGATTGACCCTGGTTTTTCCCGTACCGGTTACGCCATTGAGCCAGATATTGGCAACGCTCATGAGCAGTAGACCAACAGATACCATTCTCAATACAGGTATCGCTTCTGATACAAACTCATTGCCCTGGCCAAAGAGCCGGAAGAACTGGTAGGGGAAGATATTGATGAGCAAACACATGAAGCAGCAAAAGGCAATACTCAGCAGCATGATCTTATTGATGGCCAACAGCACTTTGTCTTCTTTGCGTTGGCCCATCAGGTTGGCCACCATGGTATTGGTAGTGGCGGCAAAGGCCCATACAAATACGCCGGTGAGGCCAAAAATATTCCGCATGGTGTTGCTGATGGCCTTGGCATTCTGGTCGTGCCGGCCTTCTATTAAAAAGAAAAATACCAGCCAGGTGGTTACGCTGATCACAAACTGGAACACAAGCGGGGTGGCAATTTTTAATATCTGCTTGCTCTTTTCTTTATCGTATTTAAAATTATTTAGTAAGCCGTATTGTTTTTTCAAACCGCCTTTGTACAGCACGGCAAACACGGTGATAAAACCTGCGATCTCTGCCATCACCGAGGCTACTGCCGCACCATTAAAACCCATGGCCGGAAAACCCCAATGACCAAAGATGAGCAGGTAGTCAAATAAAATGTTGACGCCGGCTTCTACTATAAAACCAACAATGAGTAAACGGCTGTTGAGGGAGGCCACCATAAAGGCATTGCCCATTTGAAAAAGATAGAGAAAGGGCAGGCCAATGATGCGGATATATAAAAAGCTCATCTCTTTGGGATAGGCTACCGGGTCGGCCACCTGCTGAAAGATAAAGGGTGCCACTAAAAAAGTAAAGACAATACCGGCGGCGGCTATCTGCAAACTGATGCGGATGCCCTGCGTCAGGATGATCTTAAATGCCGCCGTATCATCACTGCCTGCATACCTCGAAAAAACAGACTGCATGGCATTGTTGAGCCCATGACCCGCCACGGCAAAAATGAGGTAATACACGCCGGTGATACCAGCATTGCCCAGCGCTTCGCCAGTGGTGTCGCTATTGCCCAGGAATATACTGTTGGTCAGCATATTGATCTGGGGTATCAGTATGGCAAAAGTGATGGGCAGGGCAATCGAGAGGATCTGCCTGTTGGTGACCTTTACTTTTAAATCTTTTATAGCTGCTCCACTTTCCATAAGTTTGCAAAAATATCTTTTTTCACCTGCCTAAAATCATTGGTGTGAGCTCAACGTTTAAAATTGGAACAATCGAAAGCGTCAGTCCGGAAGCCCGCTTGCTGATCGAGATCAACCACCAGTGTATTTCCTATATCGTGATCGACAATGGCAATGAATGCGTGGCCATCTCCAGCAGGCAGTTTGCAAAAGACATGGGTGGTATTGACAAAGCAGGTAATGTGCTGAAGCAGCTGGTGAGTGATGACAATATCCTGCAGGAAGATTTTAAAAATACCACCATCATTTATTCGCATCCGCAGTCGGTAATGGTGCCGTCGGACCTGTTGCAGGATGACCAGAAAAAAGACATGCTCGAACTGGTGCATGGGGATATGAGCGATTCTTTTATCCGCACTGATTTTTTATTCCGCCAGTACACCCATAACATTTACCCGGTACCCAAACAAATTGATGCCATCGCCACCTACCTGTTTTCTTCGCCGGTGAGTACGCATTTATATTCGTTGCTGCCCGATATGTTCCAGGGTACCGGCAACCACCTGCATTGTATTTTTAGTGCGTCTTCCTTTACAGCCATGCTGGTAAAAGAAAGCAAACTGCAGGCGATACAAAGTTTTAGTTTTAAAACTCCGGAGGATGTTGCCTATCATATGCTGCAATTGTGTGAGGCATTTGGAGCAGACGTCAATGACATCACACTGCACCTGAATGGTATGATCGATAAAACATCGAACTTATACACGGAGTTGTACAAGTATTTTGTTCAGGTGGAGTTTGCAACCCTGTCACCCGCCTTTACCTACCCCGAAGGCATACACGATTTTCCACAACATTATTTCAGTCATTTATTTGCGGCAGCCTTATGCGTATAATCAGTGGTATATACGGGGGCAGGAAGATCAATCCGCCCGGTGACATGCCGCATACCAGGCCTACCACCGATATTGCCAGGGAAGGTCTTTTTAACGTGCTGCAAAACAATCTCGAATTTGAGAATTTAAAAACGCTCGACCTGTTTGGCGGCACCGGCTGCATCAGTTACGAACTGGCCAGCAGGGGTGTGGATGACCTGACCATTGTAGAGAAAGATACTGCCATGTACGAGTTTATAAAAAAGACCTCGAAGGAACTGGACATTCCAAACTTTAAATTGATAAAGGGCGAAGTATTTAAATTTATCGAGAGCTGTACCGATCAGTTTGACTTTATTTTTGCCGGTCCGCCTTATGCACTGGGTACTATTGATGAACTTCCTATAAAGATCTTCGAAAAGAAATTGCTGAAACCAAAGGGCTGGTTTGTTCTGGAACACACCCCGAGAAATGATTATAAAAAGTTTGCGCATTACAAAGCCGAGCGGAATTATGGGACTACTATTTTTTCGATATTTATAGAAGATCGTTCCCAGGGTCGGGACAGGGGCGGGGCGCTTCAAGCGACCTGAACCCTAAATAAGTAAAAGGGTTGATGAACTCCTTCCGACTTGAACCCTAATCAAAATACTTCCACATACCGCTATCTTTGTAAGAATCATAATTATTGAACAGTGCTCCTAAAAAGTTTCCGCTATTTATTGCTGCCGCTTTCCTTTGTATATGGAGGTATTGTGTGGCTGCGGAACTGGCTGTTTGATAAAAATTTTCTTAAATCAACTTCTTTTAATTTCCCCCTGATATGCGTGGGCAATCTTGCTGTTGGCGGCACGGGCAAAACGCCGATGGTGGAGTATTTGATCCGCTTGTTAAAAAATGATTTTACTCCGGCTACACTCAGCCGTGGGTACAAGCGCAAGACCAAAGGATTTGGTATTGCCGGAGAAAATACCACCGCCCTCGAGATCGGTGATGAGCCCATGCAGTTTCATAAAAAATTTCCAGGTATCACCGTAGCCGTGGGAGAGGAGCGGCTGGTGGCCATTCCGCAGATATTGCAGGACAGGCCGCAGACGGACGTGATCATATTAGACGATGCTTTTCAACACAGGCCGGTAAAAGCCGGTTTAAATATTTTGCTGACGGAACAAAAGGATCTGTATACAAGAGACCTGTTATTGCCAGCTGGTGACCTGCGGGATGTGAGAAGCAGTGCTAAAAGAGCGGAGATCATTATTGTGACCAAATGTAAACCGGGACTGACCGCAACAGAAAAAAATGAACTGCTGGAGGAACTGGATCCTTTGCCGCACCAAACTGTTTATTTTACCGAAATACAATATGGCCGTCCTTATCATTTATTTAGTAAGAAGGAGATCAACTTCACCCATTCTGCGGATATATTATTGGTCTGCGGTATTGCCAACCCTGGTCCGTTAAAAGAATATTTATCCAATAGTGTTCACTCTTACGATATGCTGCGCTATGCAGATCATCATATCTTCGACAGTGATGACCTGAAAGAAATTAAAAAACAGTTTGCCAAAATGCGGTCTTCAGAAAAATTGATTCTGACCACTGAAAAAGATGGAGTGCGGATGAAAAAATTTGAGAGTGAATTGGCGGAGTTTCCATTGTATGTGTTACCGATCCGCCATCATTTTTTATTTGGTGAGGAAGAGAAGTTTAAAAACCAGGTGGTTGATTTTATTCAGAGCTATAATAAAGATAGGAACACGGATTGAGCGGATGAAACGGATGAAACGGATTTGAAGAAGAAGTTGGTAATTATCCGTTCAATCCGTTTGATCCGTATGATCTGCGTTTCTATTGTCTACAACCCCGACTTAATCAACCTCAATTCATCCAGGTTTTGCTGTGCTTCTGCCGTCAATGAGTTTAGCAGCAGGTTGGTCGTCTCAAAAGGATCTATACTGATATGATATAAAAATTCCGTTCCGCTTTGAAGGTGGATCAGTTTGTAATTCGTATTCCTGATCGTGTAACCGTCATTGGTAGTGGAAGCATTGCCAAACTGTTCGCTGTAAGTAAAGGTTCGTTTTTCTGCCGCAGCATTGGTGAACAAGGGTTTGATGCTGATGCCATCATTGTAATTTCCGATGCCTGCAAAAGCAATATCTGCAAAGGTTGCAAACAGATCCGGTGCCTGCACCAGCGCCGTTTCCACCACATTTTTTCTCGTTACATTTTTACCACTTACCAGCAACGGAGTATTGATGCCTCCCTGGAACAAGGTACTCTTGGTGCCGTTTGTTGAAAGGGGCAATTGTGCCACCTGCCCTGGTGTGCCATTATCACCCATGAATACAAAAACGGTATTGGCGCTTTGTTCTTCAGTAAGCGATGCGATCAGCCGGCCGATCTCCCTGTCCATGGCTTCAATAGCGGCCAGGTAATACGTGTATTGATTGGCATTGATCGCTGCCTGGTTATCTGATAAACTTTGATTGCTGATGAGTTGTAATGGAGGCCGGTGAAAAGGCGTATGTGGAGCATTAAAAGCCAACCATAAAAAGAAAGGTTTGCTTTGTTGTTGTATCCAGCTCACCGATTGGTTTACCAAATGTGTGGTGGTATACGTCGTGATATTCTGTTGCGTACCAGCGCTAGTCTGCGTCCAGCTATAATAATTTTGCACCGCACCCATAAAAATGCCGGTATAATAATCCACACCAAAGTTTTCTGGTGCCATTAATTGATTGCCTGCATTCACATGCCATTTACCAATGACCGCTGTTGCATATTTATCCGCCGTGCTGTCGTTGATAAATTTTTGTATCACGGTTTCGTTGCTTTGTAAAGTGGCCGTTTGCGGCGCCTGCACGCCACCCACTCCCGTTCTGAATGCATATTTTCCTGTGAGCAGGGATGCCCTCGTGGGTGCACACAATGGATTGACCCAATAGTTTGTAAAACTAATTCCATTGGTTGCGAGTGAATCAAGCGTGGGGGTGGTTGCCTTGGTGCCGTTAATGCCGGGATAGTTGCCAAACACATCCCAGCCCATATCATCGGCAATGATGAAAATAATATTGGGTGATCTTTTATTGCAACCATTATTTTCACCCACACATACATTCACCCCGGGATTGATGGTGGTGGTATGGCCATTCACCTGCATTGATCTGCAACTGGCATCAATATCGATGCTGATATCAAATGCCAATACAATATCATCCGTACTATCGGGAACCATGTTCGTGTTCCACATAGCCCGGTCACTCCATAGGCCGGTTCTGAGATTGGTGGTTTGACCAAGACAGGCTGCACTGATACAGGCACATAACAATACAAAGTTTATTTTCTTCAACTGGTAAAATATTGTTGGGTTGGTTATTATCTTGCCACGATCACACGGTGACTTTCGTTAGTCGTACTGTTTATGATTCTCACCACATAGGTGCCTGCATACAAAGTCTCCGTATTAAAATAAGCGATCGTTTGTCCCTTGTTGATGGTGGTTTGCAGCACCATTTTGCCATCCATAGTATACATCATTACATTGGTATTTTCTTCCAGCAATCCTTTGTACTGTACAGCCACTAAGTCAGACGCAGGATTGGGCAAGAGGTTAAAAGCACTGCTGGTTTTTTTATGTTGCAGTTTGATAATATTTGAATAAGTCAATTTTCCATCACGATCTACTTTTTTAATTCGATAGAATAATATGCCTGTTGAAATGATTTGATCTGTAAATTGATAATCGGAATCAGTTGTTGTATTTCCAGCAGCAGCTACCTGGCCGGCTGTTTCAAAATGCAACGCATCGGTACTGCGTTCAACGATGAAATAGCTGCTGTTGATCTCTGTGCTTGTCTGCCAGTTTAATATCGCCGTTGACTTGTCGATCCTTCCTGTAAAAAATGAAAGATGCACAGGCAATACCACGGGTGTGTAGATGGTAACGGCCTCGGTTATACTAGCCACTTTTCTATTGGCAGATACTCCATAAAAAGTGGGGCCAACTACATAGGGATAAGCCGAATTCCAATCATCATCCACGGTGGCAAAATAGCAATAGATACCATCCGGATAATCGGGTGTTTTACAAATTCTTCCATTATGAACATCCAGGTACTCTTCCTCGCCTGGATGCGCAACAAATTCATAATCTTCCCTGAAATAACCTAATGGATAGGTTGTACTAACAGCAGGGCCATTGGTACGGGTGCTGATATTTCTTAACTGGTAACCCGACCTGATCCTTACAATGCCTCCACCACCATCTGCATTTTTGTAACCATAGGCACCATAGATTGGAAAGCCATCATAGGCAAAACCGATCAGGGGAGAATGCTGTGTGCTGTCAATAGCATACAATCCATCTGCATCATATAAATTACAAATGGAAGAAATTACACTGAGGTCCAATTTAAACGCCGATGGATTCTGGTGATGATGATAGTTGCCCATGGCAGGATGTCCTTTGGCACAATCAAACCCTGCACGTTCTGCTACCACAGCATCCCGGTTCCAGGCTTGCGTAGCCATTGGTCCACCAGGACAAGGCTGACGACCCGGTCCCCCGCAAAGTGCCTGTGTAGTATTATTCCAGGCCACTCCATCACGATAGTCAAATAAGGCCACACCATTGATAAAAATGCCGATATTACCACCATTGGTTGCAGTGGGCGTACCGGTATTTTGCACCGGGTTCAAGGGCATTTTAAAAATGGCATTCTGGTTTGTGGCATTGGAAGGGTTGCCATCCTGGAAAGGTCCTGTTGGATAAGCAGGGACACCGGCAGTTTTTATATAAGCGAAGTTGGCAGAATAACTTACTTCCTGGCAATTGACTAAAATGTTATTCGGAATAGTGTTAGGATTTCCTGATGCATAGTAAGAACCGGTCTGGGTAGTGTTCTGCAACCATTTAACAATGGCAGGATTTGTTTGTCCAAAACTATTAAGGCCAGTTACTAAACAGATCAGCAGTAAGTTTTTCTTTCTCATGTAGAAATTCTTTCGTTTTTATTTATACGAAGTTGTTTTTCGTTTCCTTCGGTGATGATCAATTTTGGTTGGATACATTTTTTCGTACAGGGTTTAGTTCCAATTATTTTTAGTGATCATCATGCCTTGGGGGTGGCCCTTTTCTTTCGGTAGTAAAATAAAAAGCGAGGTCATGCGTAAGCTCATTAAAAGCCTCCAGCTGTTCCGGCTTACACAGTTTTTTTATTTGCGCAAAATGATCATAGTGCACTGTTTCAATTCTTTTTTGCAGGGCACTCAGCAGGCTGGTCAAAGAATCTTTACCAGTAGAGCCTTCTGTTTGTAAGGATTGATACAGCTCATTTTTAGTTTCGCTGATACTGTCTTTCAGTAACCTGATGGACTGTCGGTGCCCGGTTATCAGCATTTCATATTGGGCAACCTGGGCAGCATCAAACTGCAGCCGCTCAATGATGATCTTTTTGGGACCTTCTCTTTTTTCCGGTGGCATGGCACCAGTTGGAACAGGTGGTTTTTGAAACAACAGGAAACCAAGCATGGTTGCATTGGTGAGCAACAGGCCGATCACAGCAATGGTTAATAATTTTATCTTACTCATGGTACAAATCGTTGGTATTGGATAGTCCTAGTGAATTGACAATATTTTCGACACCGGTATTTTGCTTAACCACAGGTGCAGATGATCTAACTAAAATGGAAATATTGATCAGCAGGATAAGGAGGGTGCTGCAGGCAAAAGCCCATTTCCATTTTACCGGCGCTTCCAGTTGCTGCAGATTTTGTATCTGCTGTTGTATACGTGTGTACAAAAAGGGTGGGGCATCCACTTCCTTTATTTGTTGCAGCACATCCAGTTTTTTATTCAGCTCCATATTCGTTTATTAAATGGTTATACGATGGTTATTCTACAATCCTTCGCTTTCGGTCAATTTTTTTTGAATGGTTTGTTTGGCTCTTTGCAATAGTGACTCCACAGCTTTTACACCAAGGCCCATTATTTCTGCCACTTCTTTTTGTGGCCTGTCTTCGATCTTGCTAAGTATGAGGGCCGTTTTTTGATTGGGCGGCAGGCTGTAAATGATTTGCAGGAGGTGCAGCAGTGCAGCTTTATCTTCCGTTTCTGTACCGGGATGGTTAATAGTGGCGATGTCGATCACCGGCTCATTACTGCCTGGCCCAAATAAGGCAGTCAAAAAGCCCATTCTTTTTTTTGCATTTTTGGCCTTTAAAAAATCAAGACAATGATTGATGGTAATGCGGTAGATCCATGTTTTGAGCGATGACTGGCTGGCATCGTACTGCGTATATTTCTGGTAAACTTTTACAAAAACTTCCTGTGTGATATCTTCGGCATCGGTGCTGTTGAGTACATAGTGCAGGCACAAATTGTACACAAGGTTTTTATGACCGTTGTAGATGGTTTCAAAATGTGCGTGGTTGGCCATCAGGTAAAAAAGGCACTGCGTATGGTTCTTTCAAAAATACCGGTTATCTATCGGGCTATTGAAACAGTAATGTTCAATGGTAATTATTTCGCCACAGCGATCTTGATCTTCTTTCCCTTGATCTTTTCATCTTTTATCAGTTCCATCAGGGCGCCCACCTGTAACTTTCTTACCGCTGCAAAACTGGAAAAGTCTTTTACTTCTATCAGTCCAATATCTTCCTGGTTCAACTGGCCAATTTTAGATAAGAAACCAACGATATCGATCTTATTGAGTTTGTCTTTTTTTCCTGCTGCAAAGAACAGGGTTGTCCATTTTGGTTTTTCAGGTAATTCAATCCTGTCATTCAGCGGCAGCTCTGTTACTTCTTCTGTAATGTAGGATGGCAGTTTTTCTTCCTTTGATAAAATGAGTATTGATTTTCCACCGGCTGTCATACGGGCAGTACGGCCATTGCGGTGCGTATATACGTCCGGGGTAGGAGGTAAGTGAAAGTGTATGATGTATTTGATGTTTGGAATATCCAGTCCTCTGGAAGCCAGGTCGGTTGTGATCAGCACATTGGCGGTGCCGTTCTTGAATTTACACATGGCGCTTTCCCGTTCGTTTTGTTCCATACCGCCATGATAAAAAACATTCACGATGCCTTTTTCCAATAAATATTCACTAGTGCGTTCCACCGATTCCCGGTGATTGCAAAAAACGATCATGGATTTATTTCCCACCTGGCAAATAAGCCTGAAGAGTGTTTCTACCTTATCTTTTTCAGGCGAGTTAACTACCTGCACCAGCAATTCATCCACGGCTTCTTTTTCCACCAACGGAGAAAGAAACTCCACTTTTGCGGCGTTGTCAAATTTTACAAAATCCGGAATGCCGGGTGCATCTGTTGCTGATGTGAGGATCCTTTTTTTAACAGCCGGTAAACTGCCGATAATAAATTCCATCTCTTCTTTAAAACCCAGTTCCAGGGATTTATCAAATTCATCCAGCACCAATGTTTCAATAGCCTCAACAGAAAAATTATTGCGGCGGATATGATCGGCAATACGGCCGGCAGTACCAATAATAACAGCAGGCTGCTGCACGAGGTTATTCTCTTCTATCTCTCTTTTATGCCCTCCATAGCAACAAACAACTTTGTAACCCGTGCCCATTTTTCGAAACACTTCATCAATCTGAATGGCCAGTTCTCTGGATGGTGCTAAGATCAATGCTTGTACTGTTTTTACAGCAGGGTCAAGCCGTTGAATAATGGGCAATAAAAAAGCGATGGTTTTACCAGAACCGGTAGTGGATAGCAGCAGCACATTGTCGTGTTCATCATTGGCTTGTATACTTGCCAGCTGCATTTCGTTGAGGGCTTCAATCTTAAGATTGGCCAGAATTTTATTGGTGGGAATATTTACCTGTTGCATTTGGGTAAAATTAGCAGTAAATTAGTGAGAGTTCTTTTTTATTAACGATAAAATCTTGCTATATGACCATCCTGCAACGCTTTGAGCATTGGGGTGATACGCATCATCCCAAATGGCTCGACATCATCCGCATTCTTTTAGGTGTGTTCCTGTTTTACAAAGGCATTGATTTTTTGCAAAACCTGCCGAGTGTAAAAGGGGAACTGCACAACAAAACTTCCTTCAACGAATACACGATTCTTCTACTCGGACATTATGTGGTATTTGCCCACATTATCGGTGGCATATTGCTTACCACTGGCCTGTTCACCCGGTTTGCCTGTCTTATCCAGATCCCGGTGTTACTGGGTGCAATTATTTTTGTGAACTCCGGCAACAGCGCCATCAAGCCGTACTCAGAATTATTTCTGTCTGTCATTGTGCTGTTATTGTTGGTTTATTTTATGGTTATTGGAAATGGGCCCTGGGCTGTTAAGTTCAAAGAGAACGAAAAGCGGCATGTATAAAAGGCTGTTGTAAATTAATGACATGTTAAAACAAACAGTTTGATTGACGGGCGGCGCTAATGATGTATGAAGGCCTTCGTACATTTGTCCCGGTTAATTTATGGTTTTTTTATAATCTCATGCACCGGCTGGTTTTTACCAGCTGGTTTTGTTTTGAACGGGTGCTGGTCAGTTGTACTGCAGACGTACCTTCGTGCAAATTTAATGCGATGGGAAAATTTCATGAGAGCATCAAACCGGCTCATGCAGCATTTATAAAAGAGCAGCATATCTTTTTTACGGCCACAGCGCCACTCAGCAAGGATGGCAGGATCAATCTTTCACCCAAGGGGCTTGATTGTTTTCGGGTGCTGGGTGATAATAAATTGGCGTATATGGATCTTATCAGCAGCGGAAATGAAACCTCAGCACATACATTGGAGAATGGCCGTATCACCATCATGTTTTGTTCTTTTGGCGAAACACCTAATATCCTGCGCTTATACGGAAAGGGACATGCCGTATTACCAGGAACCACCGAATGGGATGAACTGGCTCCTCACTTTACCGTGTATCCGAGTACAAGACAGTTGATCGTTGCCGATATCGACCTGGTGCAAACCTCCTGTGGCTTTGGAGTGCCGATGTATGAATTTTCTGGTGACCGGGATATACATTTTGAATGGGCTGAAAAGAAGGGTGCGGATGGATTGTATGAATATGTGCAGGAAAAAAATTTAATAAGCCTGGATGGATTACCAACAGATATCGCTTTAAAAACAGCTTCCAATTAACATGAGTGATCTATTGCTGAAAAACTGGGAAAAGAAATCCGGTGAAAGACAAAAGCTGTACAAGAACTACTTGAATAGAGCCAATAAGAACGTGGTGCTGAAAGCATTGCCTGACCTTCATGAAGAGGCTTTCAGCAAAATAGATTGTCTTCAATGTGGTAATTGCTGTAAAGGTTATTCACCCCGTTTTAAAGCACCCGATATCAAACGCATCGCCAAACATTTAAAAATGAAAGACGGTGACCTGATCAATCAATATTTAAGAGTGGATGAAGAAGGCGACTATGTGATGCAAAACCAACCCTGTTCTTTTTTAGGTGCTGATAATTATTGCAGCATTTATGAAGTCCGTCCATCTGATTGTGAACGGTTTCCTTATACTGATGAAGACGTGATCTTAAAAAGACCCAATATCACGTTGAAGAATTCCAGTTTTTGTCCGGCTGTATATTATGTGCTGGAGAAGTTGATGGAGGCGAAGAAATAGGGGGCGATTCCTGATAAAAATTACGAGGGGCTTTTTTAAGCAGAGGCTTGCTTTCAATACCTCTGATAATTTGTGTGCAGACTTTTAACGTGCTCGATCTGGTATACTATCGATTTGGGTTCTAATTACAGATCCTGTTTTTCTACAAACCTTTTGCCCATTTTTCCCTTCCTATTATATCCGAAGTAATTTGGAAATTTAAGATCAGAGTATCACTGCACACTGAAAAATGAACATAGGCATAGTAAGTTCCTGAAGTATAATCTTTAAAAACGAGCACATTTGATGAGTCCTCCGGGTAAAGTGTTATGGCGCTTTCTTGAAAAATATCATACCCGTATTTTTTTATGGAAAGGTTGTTCTTGAAAAATTCAAGGTGATGGTCATTTGCGAAAACTAACTGCCTGTTATATCCCTCCGTGGCAGGTGTTTTCAAAATATAATTTCCTGCCCTGGCATCGTAATATAATTCAGAGACCCAGTTCCACCGTCCTTTAAACAATTGCAATGAAATGCTTTTATCAGTTGTAGGAGTATTGCAGGAAATGATGCTGATATTATTTTCCTTTTTGCAAGAAAATAAAAAAAAACTGATAATGAATAATCGAAAATACGCCACGATTTTTTTGATAAAAGATTGCCTTTAACTTATAAACTTACGCAACTTTTATTGAGAAAGTACCCAGGCGCTGTGCCTTGTAGTGTATCAGTTTGAAACCAACAGCTATCAGATTGCGAAGTAACTCTGCGACCTCTGCGTGCCAATTGTCCCACGCAGACTTGCCTACCGGCAGGGAGGGATGAGGAGAACGCAGGAGAAAGACAACTTCGTCGTCATATCTTCAAAATGAGACACTACCCGCTGCCTTATTACGTATCAGTAATTCAGCCAGGCACTCAATACTCCAGTTTCTTCAAACTTGGTGCCTTAAACCACGTAACCACCACCACCAGTATCGTCATACAGCCACCAAAAACCACAGAGGGAACATTGCCCATTAGTTTAGCTGCCACGCCACTCTCAAATTGTCCTATTTCATTGGAGGAATTAATAAACATCGAGTTTACACTCATCACTCTGCCGCGGAGTTCATCCGGCGTTTTTAATTGCATGATATTGCCTCTTACCACCACACTCAATCCATCCAGCACACCACTCAGCATTAACGCAAAGAAAGACAGCCAGTACCATTTGGAAAGACCAAATACTATGATACAGGCACCAAAACCGGCTACAGCAAATAAGAGTTTTAATCCCTGTCTCTTTTTTAAAGGAGATAAAGTAAGCCATACCACCATCATAATGGCACCGATATCTGTTGCCGCATTCAGCAAACCATAGCCTTTTGGTCCCACATGCAGTATCACGCTGGCGTACACCGGTACTAACGCTGCCGCACCACCGAAAAGAACAGCAAACAGGTCAAGTGAAATTGCCGCCAGTACTTCTTTGGTTTTAAAAACAAATTTTAATCCCTCTGTCACTGCTTCGAGTGTTTTCTTTTCGCTGCTGATACCTGGCGGTTTTGGTTTTATCAGGTACATGAAACCCACACCTGTAAAGATCAAACTACAGATGATCATAAAAGTGCCGGTAACATGAAACCAGGCGATAAAAAAGCCCGCGATGGCATGGCCCGTAATACTGGCCACCAAATAACTGGTAGAGCTTATTTGTGATGCAGCGATCAGGTTTTCTCTCGGTACCAGTGAAGCAATCACCGCACCAAACGCAGGTCCGGAAAAAGCCCTGATTACACCGGTACAAAAAATAACAGAATACATGGCGATCACAATGGCCTTATTAGCAAAAGACAATTGAAACCAATTGGTGGAAGTGCATAACAATATCAAGGCGCAAATACCAAACAGGCTCATGGCCCGAAGCAGTAATTTTCTTTTATCGCTTTTGTCAACAATATAACCACCATACAAGGCCAGTCCTACAGCCGGGATCGCTTCGGCCAAACCGATCATGCCGATATTCAAAGGATCTTTTGTTAGCTCATACATCCACCAGGCCACCAACGTGCCCATCATCCTTAGCCCCATGATGAATGCAAAACGGCCTAACACAAAATTCCTGAACTCGGTAATGCGTAATACAAGGAAGGGGGAGTTGTTCAATGAAAACGTTGATTGTTGAAATGCAAAGGTAAAAGCTAAGCATCTTAAAACAGGTCAGCCAGAAAATCTTTACGCAAATGGTAAACAATAATTAAGGAAGCGAAATATAATGTTGCCCGTGGTCGTATTCTTTATCCAGTGCATCGGTAATGATCTTTACATGCTCTGGATTGTGCAGGAAATCAGCGTGTGATGCATCCACAAACAAAGTTTTGATATGGTGCTGTTTGATATACTGGGTATAGGTTTCCTGTAATTGAAAAAGATAATCGTTTGGTATATTTTGTTCGTATTCCCTGTTGCGTTTCTTGATATTCTCTTTTAACCGGTTCACAGGCGTGTGCAGGTAGATCAAAATATCCGGCTGCACTATTTGTGGGTTGATGATCTCAAACAGTTTTTGATACAGCCTGAATTCATCATTCTGCAAATTCACTTTGGCAAATAACAAACATTTGGTAAAAAGGTAATCAGAGATGGTAATGCTTTGAAACATGTCTTTGGTCTGCAACAGGTCTTTTAACTGCTTGTACCTTTCAGCCATAAAGAACAGTTCTACCGGGAAGGCATACTGGTCGGGCTTTTCGTAAAATTTTGGCAGAAAAGGGTTGTCAGCAAATTCCTCCAGCACCAGCCTGGCGTTGTAGTGTTTGCTGAGGATATTGGCCAACGTGGTCTTGCCTGCGCCGATGTTCCCTTCAATGGTTACAAAATTGTACTTCATAATTTACCGGGGCGCAAAATAACGGGAAAGAACAGGGAACCAATCAAAACTTTTTCACATTCAAAGGGTCTTTGCAATTTTCAAGTAAATAGTGGACGCTTTGTTGAAAAACTGGGTGCTTTAAATTTGGTGAGAGTTCATTTAGCGGTATTAGCACAAAGCGGCGGTTTGGTATGTGAGGGTGGGGAACCTCCAGGTTTTTTTCCTTGATGATGTCTTTATTAAAAAACAAAATGTCAATATCAATGATCCTCGGGGCATTCTTTACTGTTCGCACACGGCCCATTTCTTTTTCAATAGATAAG
>Ga0209097_10000363_pt1 | contig 46779 bp, 34 predicted proteins | sample AD_UKC052_MetaG_FD_184419 | JGI IMG/M metagenome (GOLD analysis project Ga0209097, IMG submission 184419) | Active sludge microbial communities of municipal wastewater-treating anaerobic digesters from USA - AD_UKC052_MetaG (SPAdes) (version 2) | ecosystem: Engineered > Bioreactor > Anaerobic >... | reverse complement strand
CTGATCCTCGAAGACACCGATGGCGACGGAAAGGCTGATAAAAGCACCGTCTTCTACCAGGGGCCGGAAGTGGAATCGCCGCTCGGCATCTGGGTGATGGGCAACCGCGCGCTGGTGTCACAAAGCCCGTATATGTGGCTGTTCACCGACGAGGACGGCGACGACAAAGCCGACAAAAAGGAGATCATTCTCCAGGGCGTCGGCGGGCGCCAGCACGACCACGGCTTACATGCTGTCGTGTTCGGCCCCGACGGGAAGTTTTATTTCAATTTCGGAAATGCCGGCGAAATGCTGCAGGACAGCAAGGGCCAGACCATTAAAGACGCCGATGGCAAGGACATCGACCCGAAAAACTACCGCCAGGGTATGGTGTTCCGCTGCGACGCCGATTTTACACATTTCGAAGTGCTTGGGCATAATTTCCGCAACAACTACGAGGTCGCGCCCGACAGTTACGGCACCCTCTGGCAGTCCGACAACGACGACGACGGCAACAAGGGCGTTCGCATCAACTACGTGATGGAATATGGCAACTACGGCTACACCGACGAAATGACGGGCGCCGGCTGGCAGGTGAACCGCACCAACATCGAACCCGAAATCCCGCGCCGCCACTGGCACCTCAACGACCCCGGCGTGGTGCCCAATCTCCTGCAAACCGGCGCGGGCTCCCCCTGCGGTATGCTCGTTTACGAAGGCGATCTGCTGCCCGAACGTTACCGCGGCCACCCCATTCACGCCGACGCCGGCCCCAACGTGGTACGCGCCTACCTGACACAACCCGAGGGCGCTGGTTATAAATCGATGATTTCCAATATCATAGAAAGCCCCGTGGACCAGTGGTTCCGGCCCAGCGACGTGTGCGTGGCGCCCGACGGCTCCCTGTTTGTCTCCGACTGGTACGACCCCGGCGTGGGTGGCCACCAGGCGGGCGACCAGAACCGGGGCCGGGTATTTCGTGTAGCGCCGCCGTCGGCTGCCCGTTACACGGTTCCCAAATTCGATTTTTCCACAGCGGAAGGCGCCGTCACGGCCCTGCAAAACGCCAATATGTCGGTGCGCTGGAAAGCCTGGAACGCGTTGAAACAGATGGGTGAAACGGCCGAACCTGCTTTGAACAAATTATTCCATTCCGCCGCCGCGCCGCACCTCCGAGCCCGCGCCCTCTGGCTGCTGCTGAAAAGCGCCGATCCGCTGCCTTATTTCCATGCAGCCGTCATCGACAGAGACGCCAATATCAACATCGTCGCTATTCGGGCGGCCCGGCAGGGTGTGTTACCGTCGGTACCACTGGCCGATCTGGCCCATCATCCCAATCCGCAGGTGCGCCGTGAAGTAGCCCTCGCACTACACCACCAGAAATCGCCGAACGTGCCGGGTATCTGGGCCACCCTCGCACAAAAACACGACGGCAAAGACCGCTGGTACCTCGAAGCGCTCGGCATCGCCGCCGACGGCCAATGGGAAACCTGCCTCGGCGCCTGGCAAAAAGCCGGCGGGAATATCCAGACTGCAGCGGGAAAAGATATTGTCTGGCGTGCCCGCTGCGCTTCGGCCTGCACTTTGCTGGGCCAGTTGGCCACCGAAAAGGAAACGCCGCTGGAACAACGCCTGCGGTATTTCCGGGCTTTCGATTTTCAGAATTCGGCGCAGGCCTCGCCGGTATTGCTCAAAATTTTAAGGGAAAATGCGGCAGATACGGCGCTTTCCACCCTCGCCCTGTGCCACCTCGACGTGGAACTGGTGAAAAAAACGCCCGATGCCAAAGCGGCTTTGAGCCGAATCATGGCAAGCATGCAAGGCGAACAATACCTGGAATTTGCCGACCGCTACCGCCTGCCGGAAGAAAACGCGCGCCTTTTTCAACTGGTTTTAAAAGGTGAAAATGCTCCCCGCGCCTCCGACATTCTGCTGAAAAACCCTGCCGGATTGTCTATGTACAAACAGGCCATTCAGCAAAAACGGCCCGAAGAAGAAACACTGAAACTGCTGGGCGCGCTCCGCTGGTCGGGCGGCAGGGAACAACTCGCGATCCTGGAATCCGTGGCTTTCGACCGCAAGCGCGACGCTGCCCTGCGCCGTCAGGCCACCGAATGGATCGGCAACAGCTGGAACGGTGAAGAACGCATCCTCGAACTGCTGAAAAACAAAAAGATCGAAGCCCGCTTCATTCCCGCCGCCGTGCAGGGCGTGAGTGGCGCCTGGCGCATGAACGTCCGCCTCGAAGCGGCCTCCTACCTCGGCGGCGCGGATGCCGGCGCTGCGAAAAAAACGCCCGCCATCGCCGATCTGATGGCCCTCACCGGCGATGCCGCCAAAGGTGCGCCGCTATTTGAACAATACTGCTCCAGTTGCCATCAGGTGAACGGAAAAGGCATCGATTACGGCCCGAAACTCAGCGAAATCGGCTCCAAACTGCCGTGCGAAGGGCAATATCTGGCTATCCTGCACCCCAATGCAGGTATCAGTTTCGGATACGAAAGCTGGGAATTCAAAATGAAAAACGGCGATAAAGTTACCGGACTCATCGCCAGCAAAACCGAAACGGAACTGGTGCTGAAAATGCCGGGCGGTACGCTCAAAACCTTCAAACAGTCAGACATCAACAGCCGGAAACAATTGCCCGACTCCATGATGCCTGCGGGCTTTCATGTGGTTATGAAGGAGCAGGAATTGGCAGATTTGGTCGAGTACCTTGCGAGCCTGAAAAAGAAGTGAGAAAGTGACAGAAGGTGAGAGAGTGAGAGGTGTGAGAGAGTGAGAGGTGTGAGAGAGTGAGAGTCCGTAGAGTGCGTCGCTTCGCTCTACATTCTGAAATAATAGGGCGAAGCGGCGAAATCGAAGTCGGCTCTCACCCTCTCACATCTCTCACCCTCTCACTTTCTAAACGTGAGCATCCCAATTCCTCCCAGCACCACCGCCGTACCCACCAACTGCAGCGGCGTAACCGGCTCGCCCAGAAAAACATAGCCCAGCCCGATCGTGGCGACCGGGCCTACAAATCCGATGATGCCCGAGTTGTTGGCGCCCACGATGCGGATGCCCTCCACGATCAGGAAAGTGGGCAATACCGTGGCGATGACCGCCAGCCAGCCGGACAACACATACACCTGCGTGGGGAAATGGAATAAATCGAAACCGTTGTGAAAACCCGACTGGATGACGGCCGGAAACGTGGCAGCAATCACCGCATAGCAGGTGAATTTTGCCGAACCCACCTTGTGCACGTATTCACCCGTAAACACTACATAAAACGCATACGTGATGGCGCAGCCGAACACCAGCGCCCCGCCCAGCAGTAAATTCCGCTGGTCACCGAAACCTTTTTCGGCCACGAAAGCCAGTACGACGCCCACATAAGTGATCACCAGCGCCGCATATTGAACCAGCGTAATCCGCCTTTTAAAAAAGATGACCGACAGCACCAGCACGATGGTCGGATACGTGAACAACACCAGCCGCTCTACACCCGCTGTCACGTATTGCAGGCCCAGAAAATCGAGCATACTCGACACGTAATAACTCAGAATACCCAGTCCGCTGATGGCCAGCCAGTCGCGGCGTGTGAGCAGCACATTGTCCGTGCGCCGGTGCAAATACACCGCCACGGCCACATAAAACGGCAACGCGAACAACATACGCAGGGCAATGACCGACTGCGTATCCACGGCGTAGCGGTACATCAGTTTGATGATAATCGCTTTGGCCGAAAAGCAGATATTGGCAATGGCCAGGATCAGAATGCCGGGAAGCAGCGAGCGGCGGGCGGGAGCAAGAGGCGGAGCGTTCAAGCGCAGTAGTTTGTGTGTGGGCAAAGGTCGGTATTCCTGAGGGGCGTGTTTGGTTTTTTGTGTTTAGTGTTTAGGATGTGGTTGGCTGTTACCCATTTTCGGCTCGTTAGCCGAAAGTGTTTCAACAAACAGCGAAACAGATAAATTCCACTATTGAAATAAATCTATGGTATTCAAATCCGCGCCCATGACCTTTCGTGCCCTTATTTGCCGAAATCTCCAGTACTTCGTTCCATGTTTGTGAAACTGAACACATTACCCATGTCAAAACCATCTACGCTCGTTTTTATCCTGTTGCTTATAATGCCGTGGCGGCTCTTTACCCAAAACGCCATTCAGTGGCTGCTACCCGTGGGCTCTTACGAAAGTGTACAGCACTGGGGAGATCTTTTTCTTGTTCAGCAAAACGGCCGCTGGGGCGTCCTCGATGCGCATCAAAAATTTCTAATAAAACCCAAATTTGAAAATGCGTATGTGCTGGACGAATGGGCATTCTCAGCACAGGAAAAAGGGTTATGGGGCGTTTTTCACCGGAACAACTTCAGGAAATGGGCTGTCAGGCCGCAATATTACCCGGAGGAAGGATCGTCCGTTCTGACCTCCAACTGGGGCCTTCCGCATAGTTGGCTCGGATACCGGAATGGTTATGCTTTCGCAATTACAGTGAGCGAAAAAGGTGTGGTTTTGCAACCGGCTACAAACGAACCGCCCGCAGGCATGGAAGTGCTCGAGCCTGAAGATAACGTTCCGTCACCACCCAAAGTACCAAGCCCGCAGCCCTGGCACAGCCAGTGGAAAAGTGTCGATTTTATGTTCGAACCGTATGTAGCGGACGATGAAATAACCTGGAAAATTCCGCGCCGGGACGTATTCAAAGTGACCGATGATGAAGGCAAAACAGGTATCGTTGACAGCGCCGGCCGCATCCTGATTCCCACCCGATCCGCTTACTTTCAGGTAGTTCAATTCAACACCCTGGCCCTGCTGGAAAACCGCGGGCAGCCCGGTCCTGAAGAATACGCCTTTTACCGGCTCTCCGATGGAAAACGTATGTCCCCAAAAACGTATCAGCACTACACCACCATGTCAGTCAGCAGCAAAGAGCCGATTCTGGTGTGGAATAACCTCGACCCGGCTGCCGGAAAAGGATACGGATTGCTTAGTCCCGCCGGCGAAGAATGGATTCCCTGTGTGTACGAAAGCCTGGCAGCCTATGCGCCGCCCGATTTTGTGCCCGCGAAAAAAGGTGGCAAATGGGGCATTATCGATATGAAAAACGAGGTATTGCTGCCATTCGAATACGATCAGATTTCGGTTGCATCTATGGATCCGGCAGCGGATGTTTATGTAACGAAAAACAGGAAGATGGGGGTGCTGCGGGTGAAGGGGCGTAAGTGACTATGCGTGGCTCCACTCCGCCGCCGCCGGGCTGCTGCGCCCGCCCCGGCGCCTGCTCCGTTGCGCCGCACTGCTTCGGGTTGCTCACAGGAAGGCAGGAAAGAGCGGCCACCTCACTGCGGGGAATGGGCGAGTCGGAAACCGAGATTAAAGACACGGTAGCCAGGCTTAGCTTTGCCACGAAGAGCGGTACGGCAGTGCCGCGCAAAATAGGACCAACTGCCGCCTCGAAACACATACTGCGAGCTATAAGCCTCAAATGCAATCGAACAACCGGGATATTGATCATATTCATCCTGACACCATTCGTAAACATTTCCGCTCATATCGTAAATACCCAGTTCATTGGCAGCAAGATCGCCGACCCGGTGGGATTTGGATCCAGCATTATCGACGTACCAGCCCACTTTTTTTAAATCATTGCTGCCGGAGTACCTATACCCTTGGTTTTTATTCCCGCCCCGGGCCGCATATTCCCATTCTTGCTCGCTCGGCAGCCTATAATTTTTTCCGGGAAATTTGGCATTGAGTTTTTTCAAGAAACCTTTTACATCATTCCAGGATACATTTTCAACCGGACAGTCATCGCAGCCTTTGAATTCAAGTTGCGGTGGGTCTCCACCCATGATTTCCCGCCAATCGGCCTGAGTCACTTCATATTTGCCGATAGAGAAAGTGCGCACGGTAACGGAGTGCTGGCATTCATCATTACCTCTTCCTTCTTCTCTTTCCGGACTTCCCATGGTAAAAGTCCCGCCTTCCACCCGCACTACATCATAAATACCCGAGCGCCGAGTACGGGCCTCCTGCCTGGAAGGAACAGAGCCGCCAGGCGTAGCGACGGGGTGACTTCGAGTCACCCCGTCGCTGGGCACAGCCGCCCGGTCGCCCGAAACAAGGTCCTTTTCGCTGAGAGCAGCCATCCTATCGCCCGAAACAACATCCTTTTCGCCGGGATCAGCCGTTCCGTCGCCCGAAACGCCCGACAACGACTTCAACTTCCTGCCCGATACTTCCCGCAGCCGTACCTCCTCCACGGCTTTCTGCACCCGCCCCTGCACACTATTCCTCATCTGCGCGGGCTTTTGCTGCATGATCTTTTGCAATTTTTCCGCTGCTGCCGGGCTTCCTGCTTTTTCCAGCACAGGCAACAGGCGCTGTACTTCTTCGGCAGAACCGGCGGACTCCATTTTTTTTAAAATAGCGCCGTCGAGGATGGGTTGCGTTTTTTGTAGCACTTCCGGGTTGGATGCCGCCGCTTCTGCCACTTCGCCGAGCCTTTCCTGGCGCGGGAAATCGCGGAGGTAGGCCTGCACTTTCCTTTCCGTGGGTTGCGACTGAATGGAAGCGACGTAGGCGCTTTCCACTTCCGGCAGCAGTTCGGCGCGGTTTTGCACGGCGGCTTTTAGTTCGGAGAGGCGTTCGCTTTCAGGGAAATCGGCTACAAACTGGCGGATTTTTACCCGATCTGGATTTGTGCGCAGGCTGGCGAGCGAGCCGGTTTCGAGCGTAGAAATGCGCTCCACCACCCGGCTTTCGTATTTTCCCTGCCTGTACTGGCGCTGGTATTCGCGCAGGTCGGCCAGGCGGCCGGTTTCTTCGGCTTTGTAGAAATAGGCTTTTTCGAGGTGCGGACTGCCTTTGGGCGCGTATTCCTCGATGTAGGCGGCATAGGCTTCGGCGGTGTCTTTCACACTGGCTACCCACCAGTCGCGCGTGGCAGGCGGGGTGAGTGCCCAGGTAGCGGAAGGCGCGAGAATGATGAACGCCAGGAAAAACGCCAGCGGTTTCAGGCGGCTGTTGCCGGTGCGTTCGGGCGCCTCGACGGGTTCGGAAGGCGCGTATTTTACCTTGATTTCATTCTGTGCCGTAGAAGAACTTTGGAAAGCGAATGTTTGTCCGCTCGGCTTGAATTCCGTTTCCTGCGGTGCGGGGGCTTCGGTGACGATCGTGACCGTTTCCATCAGCGACACCTCGCGGGGAATGGGTTCGGCAAAACCCTCCACTTTTTCCAGGATCGACACTTTCACCAGCAACTGGTGCACGCCTTCCAGCAGCGGGGTGACGCTGAAATTCCATTCCGTAAAACCTGTTTCGCGCACGAGTTGGGTGCGGCTGTTCAGGGCATTGATCTGAAACGTGCCACCTTCGGGGTCGAGCAGTTCGGCGCTCATGACGTCGGAAATTTCCACATGGGAGCGCACCTGTACGTGTTCGTCGAGCACGATATTTTCCAGAATAGCATCTTCATCCACAGCTACACGGATGGTGCAGCGCGTGGGTTTGTGTACCGGCATTACGTGCGGCACACGGTAGAGCACGCTGCCACGTTTGGCGGCTTTCCCGGTAGCAGGCTTATTGGCAGTAATTTCAAAATCGGCTTCGGTGAGCGCGCCGAGCAGATCAAAAAAATCGGCCGACACCTGGTCTACCAGCCGCCGGTATTCTTCCGGAGAGATGGTGTTGCGGAACCGCTCCTTGTTGGCCGCATTCAGCCGGGCGATGAGCGCCGACACGATGCGGTATTTTTCCGAACCCTCGGGCAAATGCACCAGCAAACCATTCAGCGCGCCCGGCAGGTCGGTATCCCGGAGTTGCGCTTCAAGTTGCCTGCGAAATTCTGCGAGCGGTTGGGTGAGCGGCATGGCGGTTGGCTTGGCTTTGGTGAGAATTCAGGCAAATATATTATTTATTTTATGTTGATGAGGGTTGATAAGGGTTTATAAGGGTTGATATTTAGCCGCTCGGGAAATGGAAGGATTTCAACTTTTTCGAGCGGCTAAATATCAACCCTTATAAACCCTTATCAACCCTCATCAACCCTTATCAACATTTTTCATCAACCTAAAAACCTCATCCCGTCAGCAGCACCGCAATCAAATAGTCGGCGAGCAAAATCAAAATATCGCTAAAAACCACGGCCCGGGTGCTTGCCTGACCCAGTTCGACGCTGCCGCCTTTTACGTAGTAACCCTGATAGCAGGAAACGCTGGTGAGGATGAATGCGAACACGAACGATTTCACGTACATCATGAACACGTTGTACGGCTCGAAGAACGAGCGTACGCCCTGGATGTATTCCGCATCGGTGATCAGTCCGGTCGGTACGCTGGAGAGGTAACCGCCGATGACGGCTACGAAAGCCGAAAATGTGACGAGCAGCGGAATGACGAACAATGCCGCGATCACCTTGGGCATAATCAGGTACGCCGCCGTATTGACACCCATGACTTCCATGGCATCGATGTGTTCTTTCTGGCGCATGCCGCCGATTTCAGCGGCCATATTGGAACCGACTTTGCCGGCCAGTACCAGGCAGGTAATGGTGGGCGACAGTTCGATGAGGGCCAGGTCGCGCACGATGTAGCCGATATAATAACGCGGCACCAGTTGTCCGTCGAGTTGATAGGCGAATTGAACGGCGGCCACAGCCCCGATGAATACCGAAATCAGGCACACGATAATGAGCGAACCGACGCCGATGTCGTTCATCTGGCGCATAGTTTCCTTCCAGTACATGATGAATTTTTCAGGCCTGCCGAAGGCATGTTTCATCATGATCAGGTACCGGCCCATGTGGCGCAGGTAATTGTAGCGTACGATGCTTGGGTCCATATGTTGCGTTGTGTTGAGGTTGTTGAGGGGTTGAGATTGTTGAGGGGTTGCCAAACACGATATACCAAACCCCAAACACCCTTAATGCGGCTTCAAAGGTTCGGCTTTTTTTTCAAAATTTCAGGATCGGCACATGAAAACATCCGGGCGGCTATCTTCTCGCTGAGATCAGTTATACTTTTGCCCCACCTCAACTCTCAACATCTCAACCTCTCAACATTCTCAACCCCTCAACAATCTCAACAGCCCTCAACCTTCTCATCATGAACAAAACCGCAGTCATCACCGGCGCTACCAAAGGCCTCGGCCGCGCGCTGGCAGAAGTTTTTGCCGCACGAGGTTTCGACCTGTGCGTTTGCGCGCGCACGGAAGCCGATTTACAGATCATGCAATCGGAGTGGAGTACGCAGTTTCCGGACGTACAACTCCATATTTTTCCGGCCGATCTGGGCAAAAAATCGGAAACGCAGGAGTTTGCCGCATTCGTCAAATCTACCTGGCCGCAGGTCGACGTACTGATCAACAATGCGGGTATTTACATTGGCGGACTGGTGTCGGAAGAACGCGAAGGCACACTCGAAACCATGTTGGAAACCAACCTGTACAGCGCCTATCACCTCACCCGGGCGCTGCTGCCGGCCATGGTTCCGCACAAGTCGGGGCACATTTTTAACATGTGTTCCATCGCCAGTTTTATGGCGTACCCCAACGGCGGATCGTACAGCATTTCCAAATTTGCCCTGCTCGGATTTTCAAAAGTGCTGCGCGAGGAAATGAAACAGCACGGCATTAAAGTGACGAGCATTATGCCCGGAGCCGCCTGGTCGGATTCGTGGCGGGGCGTCGAATTGCCCGAAGAACGGCTCATGCAGGCGATGGACGTGGCAAAAGCCGTGTGGGGCTGTTATGACCTGTCGCCGGCAGCGGTGGTGGAAGAGTTGATTTTGCGGCCGCAGTTGGGGGATCTGTGAGACGCGGATTTCGCGGATTGAGTTTTCAGGAGGGCCGATGCCATTTTTTCAAGCCAATCTGCATCTTGTTTTTCAAAAAAAAACCGCTATCCCCATTTTTTTGCATATTTGCAATCACCTCCTTCAAACGCATGCAGGCCCTGCCTGTTATCCTGTGCAGGCGGTAATTACAATTAAAGTTGCCCCGATGAAAAGAGCGATTCTTTCCTCCATAGAGTTTTGGATACTCGCAGCAGTGGTACTGTCGCTTTGTTTTTTTCAAAACCCGGCGCCATCGAAAATGCGCGTTCCGCCTGACGTAAAGGAAAGCCTTCAACGGGTACAGCAGATACAACTTCAGCACCCCGATAGTGCGTGGTATCTGCTACGTGCAGTAGGAGAAAATATTTCCGCAAATCCTGCCAAAGATTCTATTGCATGTAAGGAAGTAGCCGGTGCGATGGTAATCTTCGCGCGCATTGCCGACAGCCTTTATTTTACCGATATTGCCATTGAAGGTTTCAGGGCAGGTCTGCGGTTGTACGAATTTTTTCCGCAGGAGAACCGCAAGGAAATTCTGGGAACAACACTTGGCCTGGGCATATCGCTCAACAATAACTACCGCCTCAACGAAGCGCTCGAAGTACTGAACCGGGCTTTGCAACTGTCGCAGGTACTGTATGGAGAATACAGCGTACCTGTGGGCAATTGTTATGACCGTATCGGAGCAGTGTACAGCGGCAAGAGAGACTATTACAAGGCCGTCCAGTATTTTCAAAAACAATACAATGTACTCTGGAAAGTCCACGGAGGTAGCAGCAAATGGCTTTCCTACCCGATATGCCAGATGGCCGATGCCTACAACAGGCTGGGCGACTACAGCAAAGCGATTCAGTTGTGCCGGGAAGGCCAGGCGCTGGGCGGCAAGATGGGAGGCTATGACCACTATTACTGGGGTATTTTGAGCGACTGCTACATGCAGACCGGCGATTATGACCATGCCCTGGAAATTCAATTAAAAACCATCGGCCTCAAAAAAGCCTCTTACGAAACTGAATTCAACCCCGAAATCGGAGAGTCCTATCGCGAATTGGGTGACATATTTTTTGCTAAAAAAGATTTTAAAAGCGCCGACAGCCTGTATCGTAAATCGCTTTACCTGCTGCAAAATCTCGAAGTCGCACCCAAAGAAGCACTTGCCTGTACCTGGCTTTCTTTTGCACTGCTGCACGAATCCGAAAACAAGATCGACCTGGCCTTGTCCGATTGCGCTCATTCGCTCGGGCACTGTGTGAACACAACCGGCATGCCTGCTGCCGGGAATCCTTCTTTTTATCAAACGCCCTATCCGCAGCTGCTGGCAGATATTCTGGCATGCAAGGGTGATCTGTTATCGGTTGTTGCCGGCAACTCAAAACGCAATACAGACCTTGAAGAGGTACTCGATGCGTATGAAAAAAGCATCGAGTGCAACTCTCATATTTACCGGGAAATGGAAGAGGAAAACTCCAAGACCTATTTCGTGACGCAGATCTACCCCTTGTATGAAAAAGCGATCGGTACAGCGCTGAAGTTGCATGAACAATCAGGTAACCGGAAGTGGCTGGAAAAGGCATTTCTGTTCGTTGAAAAAAGCAAGGCGGCCTCCCTCCTGGAAGCGGTACGGCAATCGGGCGCCGAGTATTTCGCAGGTGTGCCGGAGGAATTGCAACGTCGGGAACGCAGTCTTCTCCTCCGCAAACTGCGCCTGGAAGCGGATATTCAATTTAACCTCGAATACGGCGAAAACGAAAATTCTGAATTGATCAAATCGCTGCGTGATTCCGTCTTCGCCACCGAAAACGCCCGGAAGGCGCTTACTACGTCCATCGCCGGAAAATATCCCGAATATTACAGCCTGAAGTACGATACGGCCGTCGGGTCCATTTCTGCTTTGCAAAAACAATTGTCTGACCGCCAGATGATCCTGGAATACTTCCAGGGCGCCGACCGGCTGTTCGCCTTTGCCGTGACGGCATCGGACTGCGATTACCGGGAGATCCGGACCGACACTGCATGGACCGGCCAGATCAGGCTGCTCAAAAACTTTATGTTCGACGAATCGCCGGACAGCCCGGCCAAAAAAGCGGCCTATATCGCGTCGGCACATGCGCTATATGAAAAACTGATGGCGCCGTTCGAAAGCCTGGCCTCCGGCAAACAAGGTATCATCGTTATTCCCGACGGAGAATTGTCTGCCCTGCCACTTCAGGCGCTGCTGACCGAGCGTGTGTCGCCGGAAACCGGCTATCGCAAACTCCCGTACGTGATCCGGAAATGGGACATCTCTTATTCCTATTCGGCTACCCTGTTGATGCAGCCGTTCGTGAAACACCACCCTTCATCAGCTTTTGGTGGCTGGGCGCCTGATTATGAAGGACTGTCGCACCTGTTTTTTAACCGGGAAGAAGTGCAGAAGTCGGCCGGCATACTCGGCGGCGACACCTACCTGGGCGAACAGGCTACGGAATCCGTTTTTAAAAAGAACTGTGCGAATTACGATATCCTGTTGCTCTCGATGCACGGATTTGTGAATGATACGATGCCGGGACTTTCACGGCTCGTTTTTTCGGAAAAACCGGAATCCGGCGAAGATGGCAGTTTACACACCTATGAAGTATATGGATTGTCGCTGGCCGCCAGCCTGACGGTGCTGAGCGCATGCGAAACGGGTAAAGGTTTTCTGTTGCAGGGAGAGGGAATTCAGAGTATTGCCCGCGCTTTTCGGTATGCCGGGTGCCCGTCGGTCATTGCCAGCTACTGGAAAGCGAACGAAGCCGCCTCGGCGGAATTGATTGGAAGTTTTTTCAATCGCATCCGGAACACAACTTCCGTTGAAGCACTGGAAGCGGCGAAGCGGTATTTTATCGACCACCCATACGACGAGCGGCTGGCGCATCCGCATTTCTGGGCTACCTTCAATTGCATCGACGGGTATCTTCAACCTAAAAGCACCCTCCACTGGTACGGGTGGGCGCTGGCAGCCGTACTGGCTGCGTGGCTGGTATGGATCGCCTGGCGCAGGTACGTGAAAAAAGTATAGATATTACTATCATTTCGTTCATTCCTAAACCTCATCACATGAAACGAAAAATACACCTGCTTTACCTTCTTTTCGCGGCGGGCATTTTGCTCGCCCTGTTGCAAAGCAATAACAGCCCTGGGCCCGGCGACAGGGTGCGTCGCGGCAAACCTTCGCCCTGCAGCAAATGCCACAGCAATATGGCGAGTGGAACGGGAAACATCTTTTCGATCAGCGGATTTCCGCAAAAAATTATTCCAGGCGAAACGTATAGAATTGTTGTAAGCATTACCCGGGGCGGCCCGAATTTCAGAAGGCCGGGTTTCGAATTCGTTGTTATCAGCGAATCGGATACTACCAAAAGCGCAGGCACATTTCCATGTAAACAAGGCTGCGGTACAGGAGAAACCAACTGGAGGATCGATGAACAGGTACCAATTGACGGAGTAGGAACCTTCGACTTCGCGCACAATTCTTCCTACATTGGATTTCCGCAAAACGGGGATACGGCAAGATGGGAAATCGACTGGAGGGCAGACAACGTTTCATTGAATGAAACAATCAAATTATACGCCTATGCCAGCATCGGAAACGGACAAAATAGTCCGGATGAAAACAACCCTGATCCCCAAGACTGGTTCAGCAGCGCGCAAACCAAAACAGGAGTGGTTTGCAATTCAAATATGTCACTGTCGTATGAATCTGTTCCGCCCACCTGCGCCGCACCCCTGAACGGCAGTGCTAACATTATCGCTCCGGCTACCAATTACCAATGGGGCGGAGAAGGACAGCGGCAGGCGACGGCTAAATGCCTCGCCGGCGGCAATTACCTGGTGACCGTTTCCAACAACAATTCCTGTGCGTTTGAAACGGTTGTCGTTCCGCCTGCTCCGGGTAGCGGCGCTCCTGTCTTTTCTTCCTGTCCGGGCAATATTGTACAAATTGCCGACGCCGCCAATTGCAGCAGAGTGGTTTCTTTCAATGCGCCGCAGGTGAATGATGGCTGCAATGCGCCTGTTGTGCTGGTTCAAAACACCGACGCCAGGATTATTAAAGGCCTTTGGGATAAGAATGGCGCGGCGCGTGGTCATTTGAGGGTATTGCCTGTCAACGACCCGAATACGCTTTCCATAACGGATGTAAAAGTTGGTATTTACGATGCAACTGGAACAGCCCCGGCGGAGTTGCGGCTCTACTGGATCGACCCTGGAGTCGAACTGACCATTTACAGCATATTTTCGGGGCACTTGCTGACAAGCAAGATGTTTACGCCGCCCGATATGAACAACGGCGTATACTGCGTTACCCTCGATAGTACTGTTCATTTGCCGCCGAATAAAAACCTCATTGTTGAATTGCGATGCCCCAATTCCCTGGATGTGCGGGCAGGATATACGGACCATGCTTCGGGCGTTTCCTATTACGCTAAAGCGCCGGGTTCCAACTTGATCGAAAATGCCAACTTGTCCGGTCCGAATTATTTAGATGACGATCATTTTTACTGTAAGGTAAATGCTTTCAAAAGTCTCCCGATTCAAATTGCCCAGACCAGCGGGCTACCTTCGGGTAGTTTATTCCCATCGGGTGCGACCAGCATGGTTTTCAAGGCAACCAACGCTTCGGGCACTACCGCTACCTGCGCTTTTACCGTAACGGTAAACACCAATCTGAATGTTGCCGCAAGCGCCACGGCCTCTATATGCGATGCTGCCAATGGCAGGGTAGATATAACGCCTTCCGGAGGTGTTTTGCCTTACACGTTCGATTGGTCGGATTTGCCCGGGGCCGGTAATCCTCAAAACCGGACCAATCTGTTACCCGGCGTTTATAACGTTACAGTGGCGGATGCCCTTGGGTGTACATCGGCTGTTTCCGCTACCGTCACGTCAAACGGCGCCCCGCCGCTGGCTTCCATCAGCGGGGCAACATCTGTTTGTGCGGGCAGTAGCGCCACACTTTCCGCCAATGGCGGTGTGTCGTACCTTTGGAGTAACGGGGCTACGCAAGCGCAGACCACCGTTGTGCCGCTGCCGGGCAACATTTATACGGTGACAGCCACTGCGGCCAACGGCTGCACGGCCACGGCCACGAAATCGGTCGCGGTGAATCCGGCGCCACCACTGTCTTTGAGTGGAACAGCGGCTGTTTGCACCGGCGGCAGTGCCACGCTGTCTGCCACCGGAGGCGTATCCTACCTGTGGAGCACGGGCGCCACACAATCCCAAATTCAACCGACTCCCGTTACAACCACCACCTATACTGTGAGGGCAACAGGAGCCAACGGTTGTACGGCCACTACTTCGCAAACGGTCACTGTAAATCCTTTGCCAACGCCATCTATCAGCGGAGCGACTGCCGTTTGCGCCGGAAGCAACGCGACACTATCAGCCGACGGAGGCCTATCTTACCTGTGGAGTACGAATGAGACCCAATCGCAAATTTCAGTAACGCCGCCCGGGCCGGCTACCTATACGGTCACGGCTACGAATGCCGGAGGCTGTACGGCCAGTACTACCCACATGGTGGCTATCAATGCACTGCCTACGCCGTCCATTGTTGGAACGGCAGTCATTTGTGCCGGGGCAAATACGACCATCTCTGTGATCGGGGGATCCTCTTACCTCTGGAGTACCGGCACGACGCTTGCCCAGCTTCCGGTAATGCCGCCAGCAACTACTACCTATACCGTAACGGCTACAGCCGTCAACGGTTGTACCGCTACGGCCACGCAAACGGTTACCGTAAATCCCGTACCACCGCTGACTATCAGCGGCCCGACATCGATCTGTATCGAACAAAGCGCGACACTTGCAGCCGATGGTGGTGTGTCGTATCTCTGGAGTACCGGGGCGACGCAATCTCAAATCCCGGTAACTCTGGTCACGACAACCACTTACACCGTGAGGGCTACGGGAGCCAATGGCTGCACCGCCACTGCTGCCCAAACTGTTATGGTAAATCCTTTGCCAACGCCCTCCATCAGCGGAACAACAGCCATTTGCGCCGGTGAAAGCACCACACTCCTGGCGGGCGGTGGCCTCTCCTACCTGTGGAGTACGGATGCGACGCTTGCACAAATTTCACTGGCTCCTACGGGAACAACCACGTACACCGTCACGACTACCGACGCCAACGGCTGCACGGCCACCGCTTCACAAACAGTCGCAGTAAATTCCTTGCCCGTGGCATCGATCAGCGGAACAACCGCCATTTGCGCCGGTGAAAGCACGACGCTTCTGGCGGGCGGCGGCGTTTCTTACCTGTGGAGCACGGGCGCAACGCAAGCGCAAATACCGGTAATGCCGACCATGTCGACCATCTACACTGCCACGGCCACCGACGCCAATGGCTGCACGGCCACCGCTTCACAAACAGTCGCAGTAAATGCCTTGCCGGTCGCATCCATCAGCGGAACAACCGCCATTTGCGCCGGTGAAAGCACGACGCTTCTGGCGGGCGGCGGCCTCTCCTACCTGTGGAGTACGGATGCTACGTTTGCACAAATTTCACCGGCTCCTGCGGGAACAACCACGTACACCGTCACGGCTACCGACGCCAACGGCTGCACGGCCACCGCTTCACGAACAGTCACAGTAAATGCCTTGCCCGTGGCATCGATCAGCGGAACAACAGCCATTTGCGCCGGTGAAAGCACGACGCTCTTGGGCGGCGGCGGCGTCTCTTACCTGTGGAGCACAGATGCGACGCTTGCACAAATTTCGCCGTCGCCGTCGGAAACAACCACGTACACCGTGACGATTACTGACGCCAACGGCTGCACGACCACCGCTTCACAAACAGTCGCAGTAAATTCCTTGCCCGTGGCATCCATTAGTGGAACAAGCGTCATATGTGCCGGTGAAAGTACCACGCTTCTAGCGGACGGTGGCGTTTCATACCTGTGGAGTACGGATGCGACGCTTGCACAAATTTCACCGGCTCCTTCGGAAACAACCACCTACACTGTCACGGCCACCAACGCCAACGGCTGCACGGCGACTGCCACGCAAACCATCACGGTCCATCCTTTACCCGTACCGACCATCAGCGGAGCCACATTGGTTTGCATGGGCAGCAGCACGACGCTTACAGCCTCCGGAGGAGCCTTGTACCTTTGGAATACTGGAGCCATGACGGATATCATTTCCATCACGCCTGTCGAAACGGCTACGTACACCGTTGTTGTCACTTCGGAAGCAGAATGCATCGATTCGGCTTCCGTTACCCTGCAGCTCAGCCCAGCCATTGAAATGGATGGAATACAGGTTGTGCATCCCGATTGTTTCGGTACGGCCACCGGAAGTATATCGCCACAATATGCAGGCGGAACAAAACCCCTGTCCTATCTGTGGAGCAACGGCGCCGGCACCGCCGGAATCGACCAATTGGCGGCGGGCCTTTATACGGTTACCGTAATGGACGGAAACGGATGCACTCTCGTTTCGCCGCCGGTCGAATTGACTTCGCCACCGGCGCTGGGCCTGAACCTGACGGTTTCCAGCGATAATGGAACAATTTCCGTCGGTGCCGCAGGAGGTGTGGCGCCCTACACGGCCTGTCTGTACGATACCGCAGGACTTTCCACCTGTCAGGAAGTACAGCATTCCGGCGATTCCGTCGTCTTCCAGGGCCTTGGTTCCGGAACTTACGTGGTAACAATAGAAGATGATAACGGATGCTTTTTACAAAGCGACCAGCTTGTGCTGGTGTTATCGTCAACGTATGCAACCAACCCGGATGATGGGTCTCTATCGGTTTATCCGAATCCGACGGAAGGCTTGATCTGGATAAAAAACGGACGCGGCAGGCCGGCTACCGACGGGACTGTTTTCCTGACAGACCTGGCTGGGCGCACCCTGGAAGCATTCGATCTGCTTCCGACGGCGATCGATATTTCCATGCTGCCCTCGGGCATTTATCTGATCAGAATAGTGGCGGATCATGCGGTGACGATCCGAAAAATTATACTTCGCCGCCCGTGATCATTTAAGTTGGCGGGCAATTGCCCGGGCGTTTCGCCGCCGGTCCGACTGAAAATCGGAATTGGCGGCGAAACGTTCGAACGCTTCTATCGTCATCTGCGTTTTATCTTTCTGCAATAGAAGCGCCATCGCGCCGTACCACGCACGGTCTTCTTCAAAACCGGCATCGATCTGTTTTAACTCCGATTCCGCCTGAAGTCCGTTGCCGAGCGCCAGGTAAGCAATCGCTTTGCCCCGATGCGCTTCGTTGGAATACGAGGTCACATGGACCAGTTGGTCGTATATGGTAATAACCCCCGCATAATCTTTTTTCTGGTAGGCAGCCTCCACTTGCTGGAGTATCCGAGCCACGGCTGCCGTATCGATATCGCCGCGGTAACCGGAGACCGTGATCGTGCGCGGCGTGGTAAAATGAACGGCGAACAATTGATCCGGGGTAGCCTTTGAACCCGTTTGAAACCAATACACCGCACCGACTGCCAGCACGAATACCGCTGCCGCTGCCTGCCACCATTTCCGGTACCGTTTGGCGGAAATAACAGTCATTGGAGGAGGCGCTGTTTTTTCAGTGGCTGGCTGGTCTTCTCCCAGATGGACGGTATCGGACCACCGGGCCATTTTTTGGCGCAGATCCTCCACTTCAGGTTCGGCGGTTACTTTTCTCAGGTCGCGGTACAGGTCCAGATTTTCGCGCAAATCGGCATCCTCCAGCAATTGCTGTTCGAACTGTATGCGGTCTGCTTCAGTCAGCCGGCCGTTGAGGTAATCGTCAATTTTTTCGAAATAATTTAGTTCTTCCATTTTTTGGGTTGGGCTTATCTTTTCAACTCCTGGTAGAGCGGATCGGATTTGATAGACACGATTAATTTTCCGGTACACACATGCCTGCGTTTGCGGGCATAAGCGTAAGTTATTTCCATTTCGGCGGCAATTTCTTCCATGCCTTTCCCGCTATGCCAGCAAAGGAGCAGTAATTTCCTGCAGTCGGGCGGCAGGTGGTCAAAATTCTTATACAACAAATCGTAGCGCTCCGCTTCTTCAACGGCCGGTTCTATTTCCTGCTGTTCTCTTAATACCGCGAACTCCTGCTCCGTTACCTCTCCCGTAAATTTTTTGCGTCTTAATTTATTCAGCCAAATGTTTCTGCATACGGCATATAGAAAAGTGTAAAAAGAAGCCTTCAGCACCAGCGTATCCGTTTTCCGGAAAATAGCCACCAGCGCATCCTGAAAAACATCATTGGCATCTTCATTGGTACCCTGATTTTGACGGATATACACGGCAATGCGGGGCAGAAACTCTTCAAATATAGTTTTTATCGTTTCGTCTTTCCGGTCGCGCAGGCCTTCCAGGTACCATTCATTCGGGTAGTCAGACATTTTTGGAGGGGTATTGATAAAGTTATCTGTTATTAATCGTCTGCGTTGATAATCAAACATTTAGAGATAAAATATCCCAAACTGATTTTGGTTCGACACTTAGGTTGTCAAACGATGGAATGCCCGTTACGCCCGAACGGCTCCGGGATCCGAACACAAATTTACAATGTTGTTGGTCAGCATTGCAGCATGTTTTTTAAAGGGAGGGTAACATTTTTTCAGGACAGGTTATAAACTGGAAATACTAACCTTCAACTGTAACGACGATGAAATACCTGATCTATCTGCTGCAGGGAGGCTGGATGCTGACATTGATGTGGCCCCGTTTTTCAAATCAGCATACAGCGGACGTGTTCACAACTTCTGATTCCCGCATCGAACGGGCCATGCGTTCCACCGTGCAAATCACGGCATTCAGTGCATCCGAAAAGATATGCGGTGCCGGCGCACTGGTGACGCCCGACGGACTCATTCTCACGAGTTATCACAATGTCGATGCTGCCCTTTCCGTAGAGGTAAAATTGTACGGAGGGCATGTCATACAAGCGACCCTGGTTGCAGCCTCACCTGAAATGGACCTGGCATTGCTTAAAATCGATACTTCCAGACTGGATTTTTTTCAGGTCAGCCGCCGCACCCGGCCTGAGTGGGGAGAACGTTTGTTTGCCATCGGCCATCCGGGATGTCTGCCTTTTTCACTCACGGAAGGTTTCGTCGGCGGATTCGACCGCCGTATCGGCGCCATCCGTTACCCGGGCGCTACCGAGCAATTTATCCAGACCGATATTCCATTGAATCCGGGTTGCAGCGGCGGACCGCTCTTCGACCGGGCAGGCGAACTGGTAGGCATCAATACGGCTATCTGGACGAAAAGCGGCCGGTTCGAAGGGTACGCTTTTGCAGTTCCCGTCGGGCTGATCAATAAATTTATAAATCCTGGTACGGAAAGGTAACATTCCACTTGCCTGTGGTACTAAAGATTATACAAGCCCCTAAGCCAGTCCTTTTCACTTCACCTCTTAAATTTTTCACACCATGCCAGATCCTGAAGGCGGCAGAGTCGTGCCGGCCACTGTCGGCGCACGCGTCGAAATTGCCCAAAAATGTGCGCTCATTGCGGTAGAAACCCCGAATGCGCCTCTGAAACCGGAGCCCGTAAAAGCCACCAACATCGATGACGCGCTGCAGCAACTCGGCGTCAGTTTCAAAGTACAACTGCGCAACCTCGACGGGGAGCCCTCGAAAGAAACCATCGATATCCGTTCACTCGACGATTTCGAAGAAGCCACCATCGTCGAACATTCCACGGTGCTGAGCGAACAGAACCTGCGTATGAATTTCCTGCGTGAAATACAGGATCAACTGTGCAACAACAAGATTTTTCGGGAAGACCTGAAAGCCCTGCTCGCATCGGAAAAACGAACGTTTTTCCTCGAATTCCTACAGGGCCGCATCGGCGATCTGAAAAAACCGGCCCCTGGTCTGTCCGACCCGTTCTCCACTTCCTTCACCCGCTAAATCCGGATATCATGTCAGTAAACAAAGTAGAACTGCAGCAACTCCACACCATCGATCTGCCCCTGCTGGAAGAGGACTGGGATACGATGAAAACGGTATTCCCTGAAATCGAGCAGCCGGGCGACGAAGCGGCTGGGTACGACCTGCCGTCCGATTGGGGGAACCCGCAAACCTCGTCTGCCAAATCGACGAAATACGAGTTGCTCCTCGCCATTTTACAGGCCGGAGCGGACGTGAACGCCGTCGCAGCCAAAGTAGACGAAATCCTGGGTGCCGAAGAAGCACGCTACCAGGAGAACATGCAGGCCGTATTCGAGCAGACCAAGCCCTTCGAAAAAACGGCGCGTTCGCTGGACCTGCTCTACCGGAATGCCGAACGCGATGCGAACGTATACGTCATGCCGGTGAACGCCACACGTTTCGCCGATTCTTCCAACCCCAAGCATTTCAAGGAGTTCCGGCATTTTTTGCGCAAGAAATTTTACGACTTTCAAATGGAAGATTCTCCTTTTTACCTGTCCTATGTCGGTAATATCGGCAGCAAAAATGCCATGCAGGAAATGACGAAAATCGCCGAAGAAACGCGGGCACTGGCAGTGCTGGATATCCGCGATTTGAAATCGGCGAAAGAAGTGGTCGACTATGCCAAATCCATGAAAATAACCGGCATCCCCGCACATCTCGCCCACCAGGTGACGATGGGTACCTGGCTACTGGTGCACGGCGCTTTCGAAGTGGAATTTACGGCCGATAAAAACGGCCGCCTTCAGCGCAGGGAAACGCCCATGGCGGTGCCCGCCGCCGGCGCATTCATCGGTAAAATGTTGTCGGTGCCTGCGGGGTACTACATCACCGGGCTGGAACAATCGCCGATCGTCGGCATCAGCGGCGTGAAAGTCGCGTACGACCTGCAACGGATCGATGCCCGCGACTGGAGCGATTGCGGACTGATCCAGATCATTCCTTCCGGGCATATCATGGGCTCCACGACGGCTAATAAATCCAATAATACCGACCTGACCGAATTCATGAAAGTCGACGTATCCAACTCTCTCCTGAAAGACCTGGTGCAATTCTGCAACAGGAAGGCTTATTCCAAATGGGGAAACCGGCAAAAACGGGAGTTCACCCTGGAAATCGCAACCTACCTCAACCGGCGCCAAAGCAAGGAGATATTTGCCAATTACCAGATCAACAGGGTGGAATACGACGGCCCCGAAAAAGTAGTGGAGATCGATATCACGATAAAGTTTTTCGATAGCGCCGACAAGTTCGATATCAACCTGCACGGTCCGAAAAACATGATCGATTTCAAAAAGCCGGATTCCAAAAAATAATTGAAAATCAACCTTTTATCACTAAAAAAACTTTTTAACCATGCCTATCACAGCGATCTATCTCCAACCCAAAGATCAACCCCGGCAACGTCTTTTGAACTATAAAATCGACTTCGACCAGCACATCGACGACCGCACCGGCGAACCGGTCGGACAACCTGTCCTAACCAAATTGTCAGTCGTTATTTCCCGTAGCAGCCAGGATAACGAACCCTTCTTTGTCGACTGGATGCTCGACCCTTCCAAAAAGGTCGACCTGACCATCGCTTTTTACGACAACACCCACCTGAAGCGGGAACTCAAAATCGATGGCGCCTACCTGGTGAGTTATCTGCAGGAATTAAAGCAAGCCGGCACGATCGAAGAAACGCTGGAAATTTCTCCCGAGAAAATGCAGATCGATTCCATCCCTTTCGACCGGCAGGATGCCATGTAAACCCTGTTAACCCCCTGTGGCGGCGTCGGTAGGCGTGTGCTCCGCTGAAGGCGCCGCCGCTATTTCTTTTCCGAATTATTTACATTTTTTGCCATGACAGCATCCGCATCATATTCTCCCATCGTTCTCGAAGGCTGGCACCCGGATTGGATCTTCAACGGCCTGCAACTCCGGCAGTCGTACAATGGTCACCATGTATTCGATATTTCGGTGTTAATTCCGCATTCGGGCGCCCGCAAAGGTGGGAAAAATGCGCAGCAGGCACTATCGCAGGAAGCCCTTACGGGAATCCTGGGCCGCAAGATCGTGCTGCATTTGCGCAACCCTGGAAAATCTGACCCCGCCTGCCGCTTCGAAGGGTTTGTCGATCAGGCCGAACCTGCATGGACTTCCCGGGCCTGCGCCCTGCGTATTACCGGATACAGCCCTACCGTATTGATGGATTGTATGCCTTCTTTCCGCACGTTTTATAAAAAACCGCTGAGCGGGATCGCACGCCAAATCACAGAGAAATATGGCCGGTCGATACCCGCTCTTTCGCTGACGGGCGCCGATGGCGACGCTGATTTTTCCGTACAGTACCAGGAAACGGACTACAGCTACCTGTGCCGCCTGGCCGATGAACACGGCAAGGTGTTTTTCTACGACGGCGAACGCCTGCAATTCGGTAGCCTGGGGCAGGAAGGTCAGCCTACAAAAAGCATCCGGTTTGGCAAAGACCTCAAACAAGCGGGTATTTCGCTCAACACCGAGCCACTGCGCTTTCAACTCGGCGCTTTTGATCCCGAAAAAAATGAACTGTTGCAGGTTTCGGCGCCGGCATGCTATTCCGTTAATCCGCTCGTCCGGGAAACCGCTTCCCGCTCCGGCGTTTACCCTTCCTCGGATATCCACCTGTTCACCGCTACGTCCGGCGAAAAAGATCTTTCGGGGCGCACAAGCCGGATGCAATCCCGGCAGGCGCATAACCTGGTCCGTTTTCAGGGCACCTCCGACCTTCCCGGCCTGTTGATCGGCAGCCGGATACAGATCAAGGGCGCTCCTGAAATACTCGGACAGGGCGATTACACGATACTGGAAATCAGTCATCAGATCAACGGCGACCTTTCGTACAGCAACACCTTTTTTGCCGTGCCTACAGGTTTTCCATTTGCCCCCAGAATGCTTTCCGGGCGCGCTCCGCTGTGCGGCCCCTTACCAGCCACCGTGAAAGACCATGATGATCCGGAAAAACTGGGCCGTGTCCGCGTCGAATTTATCGGCGACCAGGAAAAAACACGCTCTCCCTGGCTGCGCGTGCTCACGCCTTTTACGGGCTTCGGCGGCATGGGCTTCCGCCCGGAAGCGGGCGATATTGTGCTCGTTCAAAGCGAGGATTTCAACATAGAGAAATCTGCTTTTGTCAGTGGCGCTTTTTTTCATGGCAAAGCAAGAGCAGACCAATGGCACGATGCCGAAAACAAGAAAAAAGGATTCGCCACCGAAAAAATTTCCTTCCACATCGACGACCGCACGGGAAAACTCACCATCGAAGCCGACGAAATTGAAATCAAGGCGCGTAAAAAACTCAAAACCCGCGGCCAGACTGCCGAACACTCCAGCGAAACAAATATGAAAATCGATGGCGGTAATCAACTCAGTGCCCAGGCCGGCAGGATAGATCTCAACTAAAATCATATCATTTTAAACCGTATCCCACGTCATGCAAACGACCGAAACCATCAGTAACCGGCTGAAAATCCTGGCGTCTGGCCGCTTCCATTGCTCTGTAGAAGCTTTGCGCCCGGATATCAAAATGATGATCGACTGGATGTCGGCCGAACTCGGCGACCTGTACCGCTCCCTCCGGCAAAGCGGCGACGTGATGGAGCGCCGTATCCGGCAGTACCTTCAGCCGGATACGCTGAACAGGCCTTTCCCGGCACACACGCTGGCATACGCCCAGCCCCGGAAAAACGGGTACATGCTCAACCCCGAAGACGACGTATGGCAATTGCAAACGCCTGGAAATGGATCGAATCCCGTGTTTTTCACGCCCTTGGCTCCCCTTCCGCTGGTGCGCGGCAAGGTGCGGTACCTGGCTTGCGGAAACATACTTTCTGAACATACCGAACATGCGCGGTTCATGTTTAGGGCCAAGTGCCAACCGGAACAATCGCTTGCACCGGGTATCATGTGGATCGGTTTGCAACTGGAATCGAACCCGCATCAGGATCAGCAACTGGATTTGTGTTTTCAAACGTCGGCACTACCCATAGAAAAAGCCCAAGCGTTGCTTGCGGCGCTTCCTTTGGTGTCGTGGAAACATGCCGAGCGGGTGCTTCCTGTTACCGCCGGTCTCTTTCACGACGATGCGACAGAACATAAATACCATTCCAAATATCCCGACGAGGAGTTTCTGTTTCTGCACGGAATTGAACAACAAATCCGGTCCGTTTACAATCCGCACTTTATCCGGATGGAACTTCCTGCGGGGTGCGAAACGACTACTCCCGAAACGTTGCGGGCTGTTTTCGATGCGGAACAAATATTGGAATTTGAAAAGCAATCCTTGATCTGGGTTCAACTTGTTTTCCCGGCCGGCTGCCCGACAGCCGACCTGGCATCTCTGTCGATTCAATTGAACTGTTTTCCGATCATCAACCGGCGTCTCGACAGCACACGTGATTTTGTTTCCACCGGCGACCGCGGTATCGAGGTCAGGGCTTTGAGCAACGCCGACAACGGCAGGGCCTCGCTACAGGAAATGGGTGTTTTTTTTCTGGGTATGCAACGCGTTTTTACGCGCAACCACGACTTGAAACCAGTCATGTTCGATTCTTTTCCGGACAGCGCCCCGGGTACATATGCCCTGCAACACGGACGGGTAGAGGCCGACGACGTACACGACCTGTATGCCCGCTTGGCCGACCTGACGGATTGTATTGAAGGCAGTGCCTCCACGCTGTCGTTGATCAATGCGCACGTCTTACAGGATGCTCTGATGAAGATCAAGGACGGCAACAGATCGCTCGCCATCGCTTTGCGTGACATGCCGGCTCAGGATCGCGACATGGGGTATTACCTGCATCTTAAAATCACAGACCCCCTTCTGCGGATTTTTATCCGGTTCTGGATCACGCAAGGTCCGTATGCCGCCGGCCTCGCACAGCCGGGCGATGTGCTGCGGGCTGAGCGGACCGACTGGTCGGAGGCAGACACGGCCTGGGTCGTGTGAGTCAACATATTCCATCACATTTCAAAACAAAAATCAACGACATGGCCTGGCTTATTTTTAAAAGAAGTATCGGCAAAATCCTGCTGATCGAAGGCGAATTTTCTACGGACCCCAGCAAAATTTACACCGTTCGGAAGAAATGGAACGCGCACAACGAAACGACGTCACGCAGTAATGGCCCCTGCCCCAACGGAACCTGGCATTGGTCACACTATAATCGGCACATAGAAATGGGGTTCGCCCCCGGCTGCTACCGCAGCGCTTACGGATGCGAAGGCATTCACGTATTCAGGGTGCCGGCAAGGTCGGGCATCGGCATACACGCCGGCAGGACCCTGGGGCAACCGGACGTAGTGGATGCTGTGAAAGGCAAAACGCTGGGTTGTATCCGCATACCTGCCGACGCGATGGTATACATCAACCGGATGCATAAAAGTGACCCAATTTCCGTCATCGTTGTAACCAATTAAAGCCATGAGAATTGATTCGGAAGACCGGGAGTTCTGGATACAAAAACGTGCGGCCGATGCGGCGGCACATACGGCTGAAGTCATTAAGGCCCGGAACATCGCAATGATCAATGAAAGTTGCGGCATCGACGGAAATTGGGTTACCGTTTGCCCTGTAAGCAAGACAACGGCCCTGAATGCCACGTCCATTTATTTTGTCAACGGCATATGGAACGACTACCTGGATGCAATGGAATCCACGCTCGACATTGCCAACCTGATCGGCGCCGATGTAACACTGGTGTATTCTTCCAACAAAGGCTGGAACCTGATCGATGCAGCCGATATCGCTATTGCAGGATTGAAAACGGCCGCCGTCTGCACACTGGCATCCAATGTAAAAAAGGATTTGAACAACAACCGTAAGGTTATCCTCATCGGCCATAGCAGGGGAGCCGCGGTGGTTCAGTCGGCTGTAGAATCCATGTACATACAGGAGTGGCAGGGAAGCAATCTGGCCATACTCACCCTGGGCGGCTTTTCCAAAATGCCGGGAAAATGGAAAGTACCCAAGTCTGCTATGGTTCATTCCTATGCCCAGGCAAGTTCCCGTACATTCGATATGGTGCCATTCCTAAGACATGAACTGGGCGAAGCGTTCGATCTGCGTATTGTCTTCAAAGGTGCAAACCTGCTGTTGAACCCGAAATTTTATCGGTTCGCTTTCAAACTAATGACTGGCAATATTCACGCAATTAAAAACTATCGTATTGCTATTCAAGTGTTTATGGCCGATTATCGAAATGGCCGACGAGGCAGGAACAGCCAAACACTCTGGTTTTACTGACAAAACTTAACCGCCCATGACACTCAATTCCCTTCCGTCCCTTCTGGCCGCTCTGCTGGTGGAAGCAGGCGAACATTCCCTGGATCAGATATCCATTCATGCGGCAGACGGACCGTTTGTTCCTGCTTTACGTCAAATTCTCCATGCCAAAAAGGACCGGGATGGCCAACGCACCCGGATCCGCACCCGCAGCAAGCGACCCGAATCCCTTGCATTGGAACAGGAGATGCCGGCAGACCATCCTTTTCTGGCAATGAAAACCTTGTTCGAACAGGAGACATCGCGCCTCCAGATAGAACAATGCCTCTATGAACGCCGGCAAATACTCGGGCAGCCGACACTGCACACCCATTTTTTCCACGAAACCGACTCCTGGGAAAATCCCTTTAAAAAAATATTCGCTTTTTTTCTGCCCTATGGGTCACAAATCAGCGGGCATACGGTACTAATTGAAAAGTGCCTCAGTGCCGCGCTCGGTGAGGCGGTTCGGGTAAAAGCAACATTCCCGATGAAACGGTTCATTCCGGGTGGCGCCACAGGAAATATGCTGGTAGGCAGCACTGCCAAGGTAGGAGGCATTGCTACGGCCGTAATGCCCGGATTTTTAATTTTAATCGGCCCTGTAGCCGCGCAGCATTTGAAACCGCTGGCCCCGGGAAGCCGGATGCGGGAATTCCTGGAAAAAGCCCTGCTGCTACTTTTCCTGCCCGGCAACAGCGGCTGGGAAATTCGGATCGAAACGGCGCCGGATGTGAATAAATGCCGCCTGGGAACCGCTGAAAAACCGATGCTACTACAAATTAACAGTACAATATAAAACCTGATTCAATATGATGGCCCGACTTTTTGCACCGCTCCAATCAAGATTTAATGTGCGCAACCACCCTGTTGTACGCAAGGTATTATTACCCCTGTTTGTAGTAAGTGCGCTGTTTGCACTTCTAGCCGGTATGGATGCCCGTATTTCGGACGATCCCTCTCGAATCGTTTTCCATTTCCGGGCAGTTGCGGCCATGGCTTTTCTGGCGGGTTTGCTTTTAGCCTGGTTGTTCGAAGCCAGGTGGTGGCAAGGATATTCCGTGGCCAGGAAAAACCTGTTGCTGGCCGGCTCCGTTTTATGGGGAATTTGCCTGTTTTGCCTGATTTCGCCGCGCGTGGGTTGGCAAAATACTGCCCCGGGATACCTGGGGATGTATCTGCCGCTGCTATTGACCGCCGGTATTCCGTGGTTTTTCTGGCGTACGGTATGTTCGCTTGCAGCCATTCCGCAGTTGCGGTATGCTCCATACCGGTTCGACAGTATCCAGGATGCGATTGCAACCGTCGATTGGTCGCAAAACCTCCAGGTAGGTATCCGCTGGGTTTTTATCGACGATTTCAGCGAAGTAAGCCCCGACGGAATCTATACTTTCCGAACGTTTACACCCAATACTTTAAAAACTATCCCGCTGGGTCACTTATTTAAGGCACTTCTTGGGCTGCACAATATTCAAACCCGGGCACAAACGCCCATTCTTTTTCAGGAATACGGTTGGGAGTTTTACAATTACCCCTACTGGTTCTGGCCCCGGCGTAAACGATACCTGGATCCGTATAAAATCATGCGAAAACTCAGGGTAAGATACCCGGTAGTCTCCAAATTGGAACGGCAACGCGCATCTTTTCCGCTGCACCGCAGGTTCCGTTCTGCTACTATTTACGTCACCCGTTCAAAATAACTTTCATATGAAATCGATCCATCACTTTCCCGCACCGAACATTGTGCCGGGCCAGAACCTTACTGCCGATACTTTTGCTGACATATTTGCCTGGATACAGTCGCTTGCAGCCGATGCCATATTTGCAGTACGCAGGCCGCTACGCTATGGCTTGATGACTTTTTCGGATGGTCGCAAGCCACTGATGTTGGCAAAAAATGGTTCAAGTATCGAACTGCTGCAATGCATAGCCACTACCTCTGCCGGATCGTTTATCGGACATTTTGAAAACACTCATCCGGTACTCCGGCTTGATCTGGCGAAGGAAAACCTCGATCCGCAGGAGCAACAGTACGATCTGCTGGTGGAGGTGAACAATGCAGCGACGTGCACATTCGGCCCTGAAATACACGACCCTTGCAGGCCGTCCTTTGTAGGCGTCGCTTACCGGCTGCGCGTACAACCCGCCCGGGTACAGAAGGCGCCCGTTTCGGATGCACTGCGCATCGGGATACTGAAATACCAGGCAGGTGAATGGCAGTTGCAGGAATTTATACCTCCTTGTACACATTTGGGCGCTCATGCCAGACTACAGTCGGCGCAGGGCGAACTGACGGAAGGCTTCAAAAAATTGACCGAATTTTTTCCCGAGGTGGTGCAACAAACCGACTCTTACCAGGCAAAAGCAATGCTCGAACTGAGGGAACTTACCGTGAATCTGGGGTCATCCCTGGCATCTCATTCGCACCGTTACCTTCAGTTGGGTGAACACAGCGACCCCTTCGATTTATTTGATTTTTGGGCCGCAATGGCCCTTCAAATGTCGTTTTTTTTGGATTGCCTGAAGGATAGCACTGGTTTTTACCTTTTGCTAAAACAATGCACTATGCAAGCCAGCGGCGTGTATTATACGCAGGACAGCTGGAATAAAGCCATTCAGCAAATGGCCAATTTCAAGTATGATCAGGAAGACATCTTATCCGCTGTGGAAAAAACGGATATCTTCATTAATACGATCGTGCCGGTTTTCAAGGCGCTCAGGTCCCAATACCAGCCCTCGCCCGGCCCCGTTATTTCTGAAAAGCAAGAAACACAGACCTGGTAAATCTTTTATTTATGCCACAAGCTGTATTCATCGGATGTTATCACGTTTGCCCGGCTTACGACGGCGACCACCCCCACACCGGCGGAAAGGCGCTACAGGGCAGTGCGAATGTTTGTACGGGCGGTAAAAATCTTTGCCGTACCGGCGACGCGCTTCAATGCCAGAGCGCCAGCCCCGATACCGTTATCGGCGGATCCGCCACCGTATTTGTCAACGGTCTGCCTGCCGCCCGTCTGGGCGACCCGTGCTTGCACGGCGGAACGCTGGCTGAAGGGGCTCAAAACCTGTTTATTAATTCTTAAAACCAATAAAAATGGACACTTCCGCTTCCTCTAATGCCGTTCAACGCACACATGCGCTGCTCCGCGCCACAGGCCTTACGCTGCTTCTCCTGCTGCTGGTCGGTTTTCCCGTTTCCCGTTTTCCGCTGGTAGAACACTATAAAAGTGCCGGCGAGCACAAAAATTATCAAAATACGATGGATACGTTGAGCCGGCTGGCAGTGCAAACCGATTCTTTGCTCGCACTGCTTCGTCCGATGGACGAAGTTCTTGGCCAGATTGTCAAACTGGACAAGAAATACGTAGAAGCCTCTTCGGATTCCCTGCGCTGGCAAATTGACCTGCTGGAAAAAAGGGTATTCATATTCAAAAACCACCTGCAAGAGCAGAATGTTGGCGAAATCGGGCTGCATGTCGCAACTACTTATGGCATTTTGCTCAATGCCCGGCAAACCATCTGGGATATGAGAAACCGCATCTCGCCTATTTCGCCCAAGCCTGAAGACGGCGGTACGGACACATTGCTCGATATGCAGATCGAGGCAGTGGCTATGCAACTGGATATGGAAGCGGGCGGACTGGAAAATGTGCGCATCAAAGGCTGGTTTAGCGACAAGAAAAAAACGGAAGAAAAACTGGTCAAAACGGCTCAAAACCTGAGAAGACTGTCTGCCCAGTTAAGGTCTATATAAAATCCGCGTCGCCTATCACCCCCATTCCAAACAGCGCATAGTCGTATTTCACCGGATCATCAGGGTCGAATGCGCGCAGGTTCTCCGTGAGTTCCAGCACCGCTTTCCAGTCGGTTTGCGGGCGTTGCAGCAGGCCCAGGCGGCGGGCTACACGCTCTACGTGCACGTCGAGCGGAATAAGTAGTTGAGCGGGGCTGATCTGTTTCCAGATACCGAAATCCACGCCGGCGGCATCGCTGCGCACCATCCAGCGCAGGTACATGTTGAGTCGTTTGCAGGTGGAGCCGCGCTCGGGCGTGGCCACGTGTTTGCGGGTACGGTCTGGCGCGTCGGGGTGGTCGAAAAAGTCGTGGTGAAAGCCGGCGAGTGCGCGTTCTGTGGTCAGGTCGCCAGGTTGCAGATGCCGGGCGAAGGCCGTTTCCAGGGAAACGTTTTTCCGGTAATACTGCTGAAAAAACTCCAGAAACCACAAAGTATCGGTGGCCTGGAAGGTGCGGTGTTTAAAATCCAGGAAACGTGCGCGGTCCTGCTCGGTATGATTCAGCATAAAATCGTGCGGCGCGCCGTCCATCAGTTCTACCAGGCGGCGGGCGTTGCGAATGATCGTTTTGCGCTGCCCCCAGGCCAGCGTAGCCGCCCAGAAACCGATCAATTCGCGGTCCTGCACGCTGCTGAAACTATGCGGAAGCGAGATCGGATCGTCGGAAATAAATCCGGGTTGATTGTACCGGCGAAAAGCGGCTTCCAGAAAATCGGCCAGTTGAACACCGTCGGCCGGATCAGGCAAACTAGAAAACATGCCGTTCCGCGTGATAGGACGAACGCACCAGCGGACCACTTTCCACGTATTTCAGTCCTTTTTGCAGGCCTACTTCGCGGTATTCGGCAAACAGGTCGGGGTGCACGTATTCGGCTACCTCGATATGCATTTTGGTAGGTTGCAGGTATTGGCCCAGTGTGAGAATATCGCAGCCGTGTTCGACGAGGTGATCCATGGCTTCGAATACTTCCTCGCGCGTTTCGCCGAGGCCGACCATGATGCCGGTTTTGGTGCGTTTTCCGTAGTCCTTGATGCGTTGTATCTGTTCGAGGCTGCGTTCGTATTTGGCCTGCGGGCGCACCTTGCGGTACAGGCGCGGCACCGTTTCCATGTTGTGACTCACCACCTCCTGACCGCCGGAGATCATACGCTCCAGGGCTTCCCAGTTGGATTTCACGTCGGGAATGAGTGTTTCGATGGTGGTTTCGGGGCTGCGTTCTTTCACAGCCCGCACGGTCTGGTACCAAATTTCGGCGCCACGGTCCTTGAGTTCGTCGCGGTTGACGGACGTGAGCACGGCGTGTTTGACCTTCATCAGCCAGATGGCTTCGGCTACGCGGCGTGGCTCGTCTTCGTCGTATTCGTTGGGGCGGCCGGTTTTGACGGCACAAAAGGAACAGGAGCGCGTGCAGACGTTGCCGAGAATCATAAAAGTGGCCGTGCCTGCGCCCCAGCATTCGCCCATGTTGGGACAGCTGCCGCTCTGGCAAATCGTATGGAGATTGAATTCGTCGACGATGCTCCGCACGTTGCGGTAGTTTTCGCCCATCGGCAGGCGCACTTTGAGCCATTCGGGGCGTTTCGGGCGGCCGGAAGGGGCGGTATTATTCTCGACAATCGGTAATTCCAGCATGGTGTGGTGTGTCGTGTATCGTTTTTGGTGTTTGGCGCGTGTTGCTCCAGACATTTCAACAAAACGTATGCGAATGTTCGAAGTATTTAGCGTAAATCATCCAGTGTCCCAAGGGCAATGCGCCCCAAACACGAAACACCAAACACCAAATACGATACACTAAACATCAAACACTCACTTTCGTTTTCCGAGCTGCAAATTTAGGAAGAAGTTGAAGAACAGCCGGTCATTTTGTGACGACACGAGGATAGGAACTTTTTGTGCGAAGGCGTCCAGTTGGAGGCCAAGTTCGAGGGCTTTTACAAAATCGTCGAAGGCGCCCCAGTCGAGGTGCAGCGCGATGGTAGCATTGGCGCCGGGGCGGAATCCGAGTTGCCCGATGCCGCGTGTGAACGGCGAAGCGCCCAGAATGCGGGTATTGTCGAGAAAAACGGCTTTGTTCTCTTCCGAATATTTCTGGTGCAGGATGCGGCTGTTGCCTGCGCCGTCGGCGGTATACCGAAGGGCAAGGTAGTAGGGTTTGAGCAGGCCGAGCGAAGGCCCGAAACTGTAACTCATACCAATGGCAACACCTTTTTGTTTCGCTTTTTCGGAAAAATAGCGTTTCATGCCCCAGCCCGCGCGGAGCACGAGCAGGTTGTTTTGTTTACCGAAAACGTAGGGTCGGAAAGAACGGCTCACGGACGGGTCGGCACTTTGGCGGTATTCTTTCGGGTGTTTGAGTTCCCCGATGCCGAAATGATAGTACTTCGTTTTATCGTATGTCTGCAGGCGGCCGAACTCCATGCCGATCCCGAAACTGCGGTGGGTCACCAGTTTCAGGTTGATCGTCGTTTCGGTATTGTAAATGACACCGATGCCTGTGGCGGGCGGTTTAAACCCGTTTTGCGACGACCCTTCGGCAGCCACGACGGATAACAATAGCAGACAAAAGAAAAAACGCATCATATGACATATTTTGGTTTCAAAAATAGGCTTTCTGATCATTACACGCGGAAAAAATGTTGCATCGTGCTCGAATCGTATATTTTTATTCTAAACACCGCCGCTCCCCGACAGTTCATCTTTCTGCAACAAGGCATTAAAAAAACATGCCCACTTTGCAGCCGTGGCATCTAAAAGGCTGACAACCTGTTTTTTATAAAACAAATTCGCCCATCAACCATTTGCCCGCCAACACCCATAAAAACTGAACGACCATCAGCGCATCGATCCAGAATTTTTGCCAGTACGCCTGCTTTAACCTGGTTTGGATGACGCGGAGCGCCCATGCGGTGCATCCTAAACTCCCGATCAGGGCGCTCATTGCCCATCCTCCGTAAATTCTATAAAAATAATTGAATATACATACGAGTCCGGCGACGATCAGGGAACGGTCGATCCACTGAAAAGTTTTTTGTTCTCCCAAATGCCGTACCAATGTCTGTAGTTGGTACCGCTGGTCGTAATGCAGATCGGTTAAATCGTAGGCCAGCGCCAGTGCGAAAATGAACAGCGCCCGGCCGGCAAAGATCAGTGTTGCTTCGGGCCATTCCACCAGGTCGAGCGGCAGCCACACCGTCACCCACGCCCACACGAATGCGATGGAAACAGGTTTCAGCACGCGCGCCCGGCGCAGGCTTTTTTCACCGGCAAAATAATACAGCACCCAGACGACCCCGGGCGCCGCGAGCAGCAGTACCGTTTGTTGCGGCAAATGCCACAGACTTATCAGCGCTCCCACTCCGGCCGCGTACGCCAATGCGCGTTGCCAGGGCTCTCTCCGAAAAAACTGGTACCCGCATACCGTCGAACCGAACAGAAACCCGAACAGCCACCCTTGCCCGGACAAAGGTTTGTCCAGTAACACCAGCGTCTGCATCAACATGCACACTGCGCAACAACCGATCCAGATGAGCCGTAGGAGGACTGAGAGCATGGGAGTTGATGGGTTTATATGTTTATGAGTTTATGAGTTTATAAGGTTGATGGGTTTATAAGGTTGATGGGTTTATAAGGTTTATGAGGTTTATAAGGTTGATAAGGTTGATAAAAAGGTTGATGAGGGTTTATAAGGGTTGATATTTATCGGCTCGATGAAATGAAATCTTCTCTTTATTCGAGCGGATGAATATCAACCTCATCAACCTCATAAACCCTATAAACCAATAAACTCATAAACCAATAAACCCCTTTTAACTATGCCCTAACAAATTTTAAAATAAATTTTGATGGGTTTGATTGTTAAATGTTGTCATGTACAATGAAATCCCTTTGTACAAAAGTATCCAAAACTGATATCCATGAAACGCACAATGCTATTCTTGCTGTTGTTGACAGCCGGTTTCGCCCAGCAAGCCTCGGCGCAATATTTCGGGCGCAATAAACCGGTTTACCGGCAACTCGACTTCAAAGTGGTGGAAACACCGCATTTCACGATGTACGAATACCTGAAAAATCCGGACAAAGTACAGGAACTCGGGCAGGCTGCCGAACTCTGGTATGCCATGCACCAGGCCGTGCTGCGCGACTCGTTCAAAGAGCGCAACCCGCTGATCGTGTACAACGACCACGCCGGCTTTCAGCAAACGAACGTGATCCAGGGCGATATCAACGTGGGCACCGGCGGTGTCACCGAAGGCCTCCGCAACCGCGTTATATTTCCCGTAGCCGCTACCAACCAGCAGACGCACCATGTGCTGGGGCACGAAATGGTGCACGCTTTTCAGTACCATATGATCCTGCAAGGCGACTCGACGAACATGCAAAACTTCGCCAACCTGCCGCTCTGGATGGTGGAAGGCCTGGCAGAATACATGTCTATCGGCCGCATCGACGCTCACACGGCCCTGTGGATGCGCGATGCCGTGCTGAACGACGAACTTCCCCGCATCAAGGACCTCGACGGCTACAAGTATTTCCCCTACCGCTGGGGACAGTCGTTCTGGGCGTACATCAGCGGGGTATACGGCGACGAGATCATTCAGCCGCTGTTTATGAGCACTGCCAAACACGGCCTGAAAACGGCCGTTAAAATGACGCTGAATACGACTGTCGATTCCCTGTCGGAAGCATGGACGGGTACACTCAAAAACTATTACGGACAATGGGTTACGAAGGGTAAAAAGGAAAACCTGCCCGGCAAAACCCTGCTCGACGACGACAATGCCGGCGAAATGAACGTAGGCCCCGTGCTCAGCCCCAACGGCAAATACGTGGTTTTCCTGTCTGAAAAGAACCTGTTCACCACCGACCTGCTGCTGGCCGACGCCAAAACGGGCAAGATCCTGAAAAAGATCGCCAGTACCGCTACCGACAGCCACCTCGACCAGTTGAACGGCATCGAAAGTTCGGGCGCCTGGAGTCCCGACAGCAAACGTTACGCCTTCGACGCTTATGAAAAAGGCCGCAGCGTGCTCGTTGTGAAAGACGTGGAACGCAACAAAACCGTGGAGAAAATTTACATCCCCGGCGTGCCGTCTTTCAGCAATCCGGCCTGGAGCCCCGACGGCAAAACCATCGTGGTGAGCGGCCAGGTAAACGGCCAGACCGACCTGTATGCCTATAACGTCAAGTCGAAAAAAGTACAGCGCCTGACCAACGACCGGGCGTCGGAAATTCTGCCGACCTGGAGCCCCGACGGTAAAACGATCGCATATTCCACCGATGCGCTCAGCCTGCAACGCGGCCGCAGCAACGGCGCCTGGACGATGAACCTCGCCCTGTTCGACGTGGCTGCCGATACGTCGGTGCAGATCGGGATTTTCCCCGGCGCAGATAACCTCAATCCGCAATTCGATAAATCGGGCAACCTGTATTTCCTCAGTAACCGCGACGGTTTCCGCAATTTGTACAAATACGACCTGACGACCAAAAAGGTCTTCCAACTCACGCAGTTGCAAACGGGTATCACGGGTATTACGCCGTATGCACCGGCTATTACCGTGGCCGAAGACCGCGACCGCATCCTGTACACGTACTACAACAAGCGTACGTACGTGATCCACCAGGCGAAAGAGGAAGATTTTACGCCGAAAGAAGTGGACGCCTATGCCGTAGATATGGTGCCTGCCGCGCTGCCGCCTTTCCGGCCCGGCAAACGCGACATCATCAATACGAACCTGCGTTTGATGGATGAGAATATGAAAACCATGGCGGCAACACCCGTCGGTAGCGAACAAAAATACCGCCCGAAATTCAAACTCGAATACGCGGGCGGCAGCACGGGTGTAGGGGTGAATACCGGTAACACAAGTTTCGGAACCACGGCAGGACTGGCCGGCGGCGTGGATCTTTTGTTCGGCGACATTCTCGACAACAACCAGTTGTACGCGGGGCTGGCCCTGAACGGAGAATTTGCCGATGCAGCGGGCCAGTTTTCTTACATCAACAAGAAAAAACGCATCGGATGGGGATTCAATTTTTCCCATATTCCGTATAGTTCGCTGGAATACAATACGTTGCAATACGTGGAACGCGAAGTGGGCGGCGTGCCGCAAACCTTTATCGAAGAGGCCATCGGTATCAACCGGCTGTTTGTGGATCGCCTGGGCGGACTTGTTTTTTATCCGTTCTCGGCCACCAAGCGCGTGGAACTGGGCGGCGCTTTGGAGTTTTACAATTCGCGCACGACCCGTTACTCTACGCTGTATGACGTAAACGGTTTCGCACGCTACACCGAACGCACTAAGGAACCGAAACAACCCGGCCTGGCGCTGCAAAACGTGAGCGTGGCCCTGGTAGGCGACAATTCCTACTTCGGCCTCACGGCGCCGCTACAGGGTTGGCGGTACCGCCTCGCTGCGGAGCAGTACTTCGGGGATTTCCATTTCTCCACGCTGCTGCTCGACGGCCGTCGGTATTTTTATGCGAAACCCGTCACCTTCGCGGTGCGCGGTATGGCGTACGGGCGTTTCGGCGGCAACTCGGCTGATTTGTTTCCCTTGTTTGTAGGTCAGGCCACTTTCATGCGCGGCTACAACCGCCAGGTGCTGACGGAAGATGCACCCGAACTGGTCGATCAGGTGTTCGGAAGTAAAATTGCGGTGGGTAATTTCGAAGTGCGCCTGCCTTTCACAGGGCCGCGCCGCCTGTCGCTGATCAAATCGGGCTTTCTCGTGACCGACCTGAACGTGTTCTTCGACGCAGGACTGAGTTTTTATGACCGCACGGATTTCCGGAGCGAAGATCCGACGCCGCTGGACGGGCAGGACCACGTGGTGCGCAAACCTGTGTATTCCACCGGCGTTTCGTTGCGCGTAAATGTGTTCAATTACCTGGTGCTGGAGCCGTATTTCGCGCTCCCGCTTTCGGTGCCTGCGGAGAATCGCCGCTGGACGTTCGGGTTGAACCTGACGCCGGGCTGGTAATCCGGTCGAGTGTTTGGTTTTTTGTGTTTCGTGTTTCGGAACGGGATGACAGTCGACCACATCCTGAACATGAAACATGAAAAACTGAACATGCTTTGGCAAGGAACGATTTATAAAAAAATGCATGGCCGCCCATCCGGGCGGCCATGCATTTTTTTATAAATCGTTCCTTGCCAAAGCATGTTCAGTGGATAACCAACCATCACTGCTTCTTCTCGTCCACCGCCATCAACCGTACTGTAGGCGACAAATTATTAAGGATACCTTTTACGTTCAAGCCTTCCTTGCGGGCTTTTTCCAGATCCTGCCGCACCTGCACAGTGTCGCCTTTGTGGGCATTTGCAACAATTTTGATCTCGTAGGCCTCCGCATTTTTCGGGTTGATCTTCAGCGCTTTTTCCGCATTTTTAATGGCGCGTTCGCTGTCGCCTACGGCAATGTTGGCGCGGCCTGCGTCGATTTGGGCTTTCGTATTTTGCGGCTGACTGGTAGCCATTCTCTCTTTTTTATCGCGCCGCACCTGAAAAACCAGCAGGCTGTCTGACACCTCCTTGTTTTTTTTGTTGATCCAGGCGCCATCGAAGTTTTTGGTTTTTTTGAGTTCTTTCAAATCGTCGTTGGCTTTGTCGGGCTGTCCGCTTTTCAGCGCTGCGTCCAGGCGCAGCCGAAGGAGGCTGGAACTGGCCTTTTCGGCTTTGGGGGCCGCCACGTCCAGGTCACGTGCAGCGCCGGCATAATCTCCTTTTTCGTACAGCAGGGCGCCGCGTTTCTGGCGGGCTTCGGAATTCGTAGGATAGGCACTGAGCACGTTGTCGTATACCTGAATGGCTTCTTCTTTTTTGTTGTTCTGCACCAGGTTGTCGGCCATGGCGATGGCGATAGCAGTATCGACGGGCGGCGTTGTTCCAAGTGCGCTCATTTTAGCGGAAATGGTGTCCACTTTGATGAGATTGGCGGCAATGGGCATTCTCGACTGGTTGGCCAGCACGACATAGAGTAGACGAACGATCGCATCCACGTCGGCAACCAGTTGCAGATTGCCATCTTCCTTGATTTTCAACAAACTGGACAGGGTCGTATCGCCGGTGAGCCGCACGCCGCCTGCATCGAGCAACTTGTAAAACACATCGAGTTTGTAATCTTTCGAAGTCAGGGAACGGTTGAGTTTGCCCCACACGATCATCTGTGCGTCGCAGTTGCGGGCGATGTCGGCCGCTTCTTCCGGGTTGGGGTAATTTTCGTCGATCTTGTATTTTTCATTGACGTCGGCAATGACGCTGGTTACCATGGCGGGCGTTTGCCGGATCAGTTTGTTCAATCCGTCGGAAATGTCGAATTCCGGCTTTTCGTCGCCTTCCGAACCTGTTTGTTTAAACGGCAGAACCATCACTTTCCACTGGTATTTGCTGCCGAAATTGGGACATGCTTCGTCGGTAGAAGTTGAAAAGCCGCCGCCCAGAAATTTCCAGATCACGATAGCCGCCGCCAGGGCCACAATGCCGCCTGCCACGTAATAGCGCCATGCCTGCGAGTGGGTTGGCAGTATTTCTTTGCCGGGCTGGGTAAAATTACCGTTTTCCACCCAGGCAACGATTTGCAAGGCGTTGTCAGTCAACTGGTTAAGCGCCAGGCGGTTGTCTTCCGTGCTAATGGTACCTTTGAGCAGGGACGCTTTATTTTGGTACAAGTCGGCCTGGTTCACCCGGGCGATTTGCAACAGTTCGGCATACACCGGATCACTTTCCAGGAATTCGATCAGGCGCGTGAAGGCCAGATCGACGTTTCCCTCCGCGATCATTTGTTTAATTGCAGGCAGGATCTGAGATGAGTTCATAAAAAGGCTTAGGTGAATGCGGTGTTTCGATTACAATTTGCAGATTTTTCCCCTCCGGCTTTGGGAATGATTCAAGTCATCCGATGACTCAAAGTCATCGGATGACTTGAATCATTCCCAAAGCCGGAGGGGCGTTTGTATATTACTAACGCAGAAAGATTCAAAAGAATTTGCTAATGCGTAGTTAGGGTTCATTTAAAGTGTTTGGGGTTTCGTGTTTGGTGTTTGGGGCACATTGCCCTTGGCTTATTGTCTAACTTAGCCGAGGGCAATGCACCCCAAACACCAAACACCAAAAACGAAACACCCTCATCACAGCAGGGGCTTGAGTACTTTCCAAACGTTTTCCGCCACAATTTTCTGGCCTTCCACATTCGGGTGAATGCCGTCTTCGAGGTTCAGGGAAGCGATACCGCCCACGTTTTCCAGCAAAAACGGCACCAAAGCCGTTCCGTTGCGTTGTGCGAGTTCAGGATACATCTTCCGGAACCCGTTGGTGTATGCGGGACCGAGATTGGGTGGCGCCTGCATACCGGCCAGCACGATTTTGCAATTGGGGTATCGGGCTTTTACCTTGTCGATGATGGTTTGCAGGTTTTCGCGCGAGGCTTTGACGGGCAGTCCGCGCAGGGCGTCGTTGCCGCCGAGTTCCAGTACGAAAATATCGACCGGTTGCTTGAGTACCCAGTCGACGCGGTTTTTGCCGTCGGCGGTGGTTTCACCGCTCAGTCCGGAATTGACGCAGCGGTAGGGCAGGCCGAGCGCATCGATTTTTTGCTGGATGAGGTTGGTAAAGCCCTGTTCGGGAGAAAGGTTGTAGGCTGCCGTCAGGCTGTTACCAAAAAATATGATGTTGCGGCGTACTGCGGGTGCGGAAGCGGCGGGTTGGGCACTTTTAGAACTGCCGGTCGTTTGGGGAGCGCTGCTTTCGCTGTTACAGGCGGTGAAACTGATGAAAGCGGCAAAAAGCCATACAATTTTGTTCATTTTAACGCAGATGGATATGGGTATGAATGGTAAATGAGCATTTTCTCAGGGTGCGAAACAATTCAGCGGCGAACTTGGTTGTGAGGGGTGGTTGAACGCGATCAAAGGAGTAAAAAAATTCGGCGTAAGATTTCCGTTTATCCTCAGCATGAAATCTCAACATGCTCTAAAAACCCTTTGTGTCCTGTTCAAACTTTTTGTATTTTTACACCTCGCTATGAACTTTAAGATCTCTTCCCACTACCAACCCACAGGCGACCAGCCGCAGGCCATTGAGCAACTCGTTCACGGTATCAAAAACGGTGACCGCGCACAACTGCTGCTCGGCGTGACCGGTTCCGGCAAAACGTTCACGATGGCGAATGTGATTGCCGACCTCAACCGCCCGACACTGGTGCTGACGCACAACAAAACACTGACGGCACAATTGTACGGCGAGTTTCAGACCTTTTTCCCGGATAATGCTGTGGAATATTTCGTATCGTACTACGATTATTACCAGCCGGAGGCGTATATTTCCGTAACGGACACCTACATTGAAAAAGACCTGAATATCAATGAGTTGGTAGACAAATTGCGCCTCAAGGCCACGTCGACCCTCCTGTCAGGCCGCCGCGACATCATTATCGTGGCGTCCGTTTCCTGTATATACGGTATGGGTAACCCCGAAGATTACACGGCTGGTATCATCCGCCTGCAAAAGGGCATGAAAATGTCGAAAACGAATTTTCTGTACAGCCTGGTAGACAGCCTGTACTCCCGCACTGAAACGGATTTTTCACGCGGCACTTTCCGGGTGCGCGGAGATTCGGTCGACATCAACCTGCCGTATGCCGACTGGGGTTATCGCGTCATTTTCTGGGGCGACGAGGTGGAAAGTATCGAAAGTCTGGAGATTACTTCCGGCAAACGTGTGGAAGCGCTCGATATGGCCGCTATTTTCCCTGCCAACCTGTACGTGGCGCCGAAAGACCGCATTCACTCGATCATAAACGAGATTCAGGATGAAATGACGGCGCAGGAAAAGTTCTTCATCCGCGAGGGACGCTCTTCCGAAGCCCGGCGTATCCGGGAGCGTGTGTCGTTCGACCTGGAAATGATCCGGGAGCTGGGCTATTGCAGCGGTATCGAGAACTACTCGCGTTTTTTCGACCGCCGCGAACCGGGCACACGCCCGTTCTGCCTGCTGGATTATTTCCCCGACGATTACCTGATGATCATTGATGAAAGCCACGTGACCATCCCGCAGGTACGCGGTATGTGGGGCGGCGACCGCGCCCGCAAGCAGTCGCTGGTAAACTGGGGATTCCGCCTGCCTTCCGCGATGGACAACCGGCCGCTCAGTTTCGAGGAATTCGAAGGCCAACTGAATCAGGTGGTTTTTGTGAGCGCCACGCCCGGCGACTACGAAATGCAACAAACCGAAGGCGTTGTGGTAGAGCAACTCGTACGTCCTACCGGCCTGCTCGACCCGCCTATCGAAGTGCGCCCTTCGCTCAACCAGATCGACGATTTGCTGGAAGAGATCCGCAGTCGTGTGGAAGTGAACGAACGCGCCCTGGTGACCACCCTGACCAAACGTATGGCTGAAGAACTCGCCACTTACCTCGCGAAAGTAGGCGTCAAATGCCGTTATATCCACTCCGAAGTGGAAACGCTGGAACGGGTGGAAATCCTGCGTGACCTGCGCCTGGGCGAATACGACGTACTTATCGGGGTGAACCTCCTTCGGGAAGGTCTCGACCTGCCCGAAGTGTCGCTCGTAGCCATTCTCGACGCCGACAAGGAAGGTTTCCTGCGCAACGCCCGCTCGCTTACGCAGACAGCCGGCCGTGCCGCCCGGAACTCGAACGGTCTTGTCATTTTCTACGCCGACAAAATGACGGACTCCATGCGCAACACCATCGAAGAAACGACCCGCCGCAGGCTGGTTCAGATCGCTTACAACGAAGAGCACGGTATCACGCCGCGAACGGTCACCAAAACGAGGGAGCAAATACTGGCGACCAAAAGTATTCTCGATATACGCGGCGCAGATAAATTCTATGTGGAAAGCGAGGAGAAAAGCCTTGCCGCCGAACCGATCGTCGCGTACGCCAACCGCAGCCAACTGGAAAAAATGGTGGAGGAAACGGAACGCCAGATGAAAAAAGCGGCGAAAGACCTGGACTTCATTTCCGCCGCGCAATTGCGGGATGAAATGATGGCGCTGAAGAAGCAGATCCGGGAACGGTTTGGTGGGGAATGAAGGAAGTGCGAAGTCTGGAAGCAGTGCGAAGTCGTCAGTGCGAAGTGCGAAGTCTTTGGCATTCGATTGAATATGGACTTCGCACTTCGCACTGTCGACTTCGCACTAACTTTATGATTCGCCGAAAAAAAACACAGGAAGCAGTTGCCGCAATCAATGCAGGCAATTACGCGCAGGCGGAAGCCATACTGCAACTTTTATGGAAGGAAATGCCCGCCGATCCGGAGGCTTCCCGGTTGTTGCTGGACTGTTATCTGCAACAGGAAAAATGGGACGAAGCGGAGCATATGATCCGTACCACCGGCGAAACCTTGTATGGAGGTAGTATCGATCAGGATGACTTGCTGCACCTTTTTTTGCTTAAAAAAGATGTAGACGCGGCTTTGCACCTGGCTTATGAAATGATAACCGCTGACCCTGAGTTTTCGGATTTACACATCGACATCGGACAGCAATTCAAAAACGCGGGCTTTTCGGAAAGACTGATCAAATTTATAGAGCAAACCTGGGCGGATGAAAAGCATAAAGACCTGTTCTTGGCGAGACATTATGCTTTTGTAGAGCAGGATAACCGGCGTGCCTTGGACTACGTTCAACAGGTGCTGGATACGCATCCGACCGACCCGCTGGCGCTGCAATACCGGGACATTTTTCAAAAAAACCAAAAATCCCAAATCATCACCGAGGCGCGGACACAATTGTCGGAAGGCAATACCGCCGAGGCGCTTCCCTTGTACAAAAGCCTGCTTGAGATGGAACCCCATTCCGCTACGGCTCAGGAGTATTACCTCTGTACGCTGGCAGCGCATTATTTTTTTCCGTTCAGGTGGTATTTCTACAAAACGAACTTCATGGCTTACCTGCCGTGGATAATGAAGGCCGTAGCCTACTTTTTTGTGATGCTGGCCGGTGTACTGTATTACAAAAGTGGAAAACCGGTGGATTCGCCCGATCATCTGGTCGGCCCCATGCTGCTGTTTGCCGTGCTCGTTATTCCCCGTTATTCCTTGTTACCGATGACGGTTCAGGCATTGTCGTTCCGGCATGCGCCGGGTTATCACCTGCTGAAAAAACCCGTTGATTTTTTTGCCGGGGTCATTCTGTTGATCAGTTGGAGTTATTTCATTTCCAGGGTACTCGATCCGCAGGTGAAAAGTTTCGAACTGTTTTTACCCGCGGCTTTTATGTTCCATATTCTGAATTTTCAACTCGCGCAGCAAGAGGAACAGGTGCTGTTGCGCAAAATCCTTTTGGGCTATGCCGTTTTCGCTCTTGCGGTGGCTTTGCTGAGTTGGGTGAACATCTTGCCGGACGGTTATAAATTCTTCATTTTCGGCAGTTGGCTGCCGATAGTGCTGATTCATTCTCTTTACTCATATTACATGGAATACCGTTTAAAACGGAAAACGTAGAAGTGCGAAGTCGGCAGTGCGATGTGCGAAGTCCATATTCACTCGAATGCCAAAGACTTCGTACTTCGCACTGACGACTTCGCACTGTTTCCAGACTTCGCACTCTCCTCCCTTCATGGCATCCTTTTTTAGTGTACAGGTTATACGGGAAAGAACCGATCCGGTTCTTTTCGCACCTAACCTGAATGCACTATGCCGAAAACCATCCTGCCACATTTTATTCCAACCGTACTGGCGCTGCTTTTTCTGTGGTGCGTCCGCATCGGACATCCGTTTTTATTCCTGCCGGTACTGGCCGCGTGCAATGCCCTGAATCTGCTGTACGGAGAATTTACGGAAACGGAAATCCGGCGTTTGCTGCAATTCTATTATGAAACGCGGACGGCGCGCATCGTCAAAATGATAAATGCGGTGCTGTTGACCGGCGTTTTTGTAGCGCTGTTTGTTTTCTGGAACCAGGCGCCTCGAACAGTAGGCGAAACCCTGGGCCTGGGCTTTCTGTTGGGTGTGGTGTCGGGTTGTTTTCTGGTGACACTGGCGCACGAACTGTTGCACGGCCAGACAAAAGCCGAGCGTGGCATGGCCGGTTTGCTGCTTTTACTGACAGGTATGCCCTATTTCGCGACGGATCATTTGCTGGGCCATCACCGCTATGTGGGCCTGCCGGAGGATAAAACCACTGCGCGGCTGGGCCAGAATTTTTACCATTATTTCGTGGGGAGCCTGGGTTCGCGCTGGTGGCATGCGTACGTGAAGCCCTACGATATGCCCCCTGCGCTGCGCAAAAGAGTGTTCCGAACCAATGCCGGGATGCTGATCCTGAATATTGCACTCGTTGGGCTGCTTGCGTCCGTGGCTGCCCAGCCTGCCATTTTGCTGGCCATGTTTTTTATGCAGTGCTTTATCGCCAGCCTACTATACGAACTGATCAATTACATCCAGCATTACGGACTGGAGCGCCGCACAGAAGGTGCGCCGGTGCGTCCGGACCACGCCTGGAACTGCTATTTCAAATACACCAATTACATCCTTTTTTTACTGCCGTTGCATTCGCAGCACCATGTGCATTACCGCCCCGGCGTGGAACACAAACTGATGGGGCCGCGTATGCCGTACGTGTATTTCATGATGGTGTTTATGGCCCTGGTACCGCCCTGGTGGTTCCGGAAAATGAACCCGTTGGTGCGGAAAGTGCGGCAACGCAGTTTGGTAGCCAACGGACTTACACACACAAATAAACTAAAGCCATGGCCCAGACTGGTTGGATAGAATCGTTTTACCGTTACTTTCGGCTGATCCTGCTTTACTGGCTGCTGCCGGCGACTAAACTCGGTGCGCAGGACGCCGTCGGGCTCTGGTTTGTCACCGGCACTGTTCACCCGTACGGCGAAAACATGGCTTTCCTGATGCCTGCCCGGGTGAACGACCGCGCTACGCTGGTGTTCAACTGGGGTTTTGTGGGCACGTATCAGCGCTATTTTTACAAAAAACGCTGGTCGCTCAAATTTGCGCAGGGCGTCTATTCCGATTGTGCGCAATTATTTGCCGGGCACACGCACCTGGGTTTTCGCCTGAATGTCTTGAATGGCCGCAAGCACTCGCTGGAAGTGGGTTTCGGCCCTACTTTCGTGTACCGCCGCTCGTGGTACCGTTTTCCGGGCTACGTGCAGGACGCCAATTTGCTGCTGAAAACTTCCGGTGAATGGCAATGGAATTTTGTGTGGTACGGCGGTGAAATCAACTACATCTACCACCTTACACGGCAATGGGACCTGACCTGCCATGTAATTCCGGGTCCTCCCAAATTTTTCACCTTCGGTTTCGGAACGCGTTACTGGTTGCAATACAACCCGCCGAACCGCGAATGGCCGAAAGGTTCTAAAATACATTTCCGACCGTAAATTCGATGTGCGCCGCCACCGAGCCATGTGCTTTTAAGTAGGTGCCGAAATACATGCCACGCGCAATGGCAGGCGCAGACCCGGTTGTTCTGCTTTTAAACGGGTAATAACTGATTCCGACTTTTTCAATCGGCCGAAGCCGCGAGCCGGTATCCGTCAGGTAGGTGCCCAGGCTGTAACGAACACTCAGATTGCCCAGCAGCACTTCCTCTCCAATTATTACAAACGCGGCGCGGTCGGTGAGCGGAAACGGGAAAGCACAGTAACCCAGTCCCGCATAACTGCGAAATCGTTCGTTGTGCTGCCGCAAAACCGCAACGGTGGCTTCCGGCGTCACCAGCAGTTCGCCGTTATAAGCATGGTAGTCGTGCAGTCCGCCGCTGATTTCCACGGAAAAAAGCCACCGTTTAAAAGGCGTATCAAAAACGGTGGGCGGAATTCTTTTTACGGGCCCGCCCCAGGTACGGCGAACAGCCAGCCCTGCGGCCCAGATGTTAAAACCGCGGTTTCCAATCTTGAAACTGCCATTCGATTCATGGGAGAATTCCAGGGTGGCGGCGACGTTCCACTGGCGTGCGGGTTGATAATAAACACCGGCCGACAGGAAAGAAGCGGCGTTGA
>Ga0209097_10000361_pt1 | contig 46864 bp, 70 predicted proteins | sample AD_UKC052_MetaG_FD_184419 | JGI IMG/M metagenome (GOLD analysis project Ga0209097, IMG submission 184419) | Active sludge microbial communities of municipal wastewater-treating anaerobic digesters from USA - AD_UKC052_MetaG (SPAdes) (version 2) | ecosystem: Engineered > Bioreactor > Anaerobic >... | reverse complement strand
CATGCCACGACACAGAGAAGCAATCGCACGAGCGCCGGAACGCCATCGCAGAGTGATCGCAGATGCAACCCAACGTCGGGCGCTGATGCAACCGGCCGGGGGGGGTAGTGCCAAAAATGCAACTCGACTTTTCGCCGGACCCGCGAGCCTCCCACGTGGAGATTTTTTTCCTGATTTGGGGTTTTTCCCGTCTATGAAAAAGGCTGACGCTACAACCGCTTGGCCGGCCGACCAAGTTTCGCGCCGTAATGTCTCTGATCTTGTGCCTTACGCCCGCAATGCACGCACGCACAGCCCAGAGCAGATTGGCCAGATCGCCGCCAGCATCCGGGAGTGGGGCTGGACGACGCCGGTCCTAATCGACGAGACGGGCGGTATTATTGCCGGCCACGGCCGGGTTCTAGCCGCCCAAAAACTAGGCATCAAAGACGTCCCGACGATGGTGGCGACCGGCTGGACCGAGGCGCAAAAGAAAGCCTACGTCCTGGCCGATAACAAACTGGCCCTGAATGCGGGCTGGGACGACGAGCTGCTCCGGGTTGAGCTTGGCGAACTTGCCGCGCTCGATTTTGATATGCCACTGATCGGCTTCTCGGATGACGAGCTTGCCGACTTCCTGAACGACCCGACGGAGGGTCTTACGGACCCAGACGAAGTTCCAGAGCCTCCCGTCAATCCCGTGACGGTCGAAGGCGATGTTTGGGTGCTCGGCAACCATCGTATTATCTGCGGTGATAGCACCAGCGCGGAAGTGGTGGCTAAGGTGTTAGGGCCGGTTAAACCGCATCTGATGGTGACGGACCCGCCTTATGGGGTGGAGTATGACCCCGCTTGGCGGGGTGAGGCCAAATCATCGGACGGCAAGCGGGTGTCTCTCGGGGTTCACGCCAAGGGCAAAGTTCTGAACGACGACAACGCCGACTGGACCGAGGCGTGGGCGCTGTTCCCCGGCGACGTCGCTTACGTTTGGCACGCCGGGTTATTTGCTGGCGTGGTAGCCGACAGCCTGACTGCAAGCGGCTTCTCTCTGCGGTCCCAGATCATTTGGGCGAAAAACAACTTCGCTATTGGGCGCGGCGACTATCACTGGCACCATGAACCGTGCTGGTACGCCGTCCGCGCCAAGGGCACAGGCCATTACAATGGCGACCGCAAGCAATCGACCCTATGGCAGATCGACAAGCCTCAGAAGTCCGAAACCGGCCATGGGACTCAAAAGCCTGTCGAGTGCATGAAGCGCCCTATAGAGAACAACTCTAGCCCAGGGCAGGCGGTCTATGAGCCGTTCTCTGGCTCGGGCACGACTATCATTGCCGGCGAAATGACCGGGCGCCATGTCTGCGCCATTGAGCTATCGCCCGCCTATGTAGACGTAGCGGTCAAGCGCTGGCAGGACTTCACCGGCAAGGTGGCGATACACGAGGCGACCGGCAAGACTTTTGCCCACTTGGATGACGAGCGCTTCCCGGCCGGCAAGAACAGCGCGGATTGCTACGAGGAAGGCATCAAGGCGATGCGCGAGCAACATCAGAAAGAAAGCGCATAATGGCGCGGCCCCGCTACGAGCCGACGGATAAAGATCGCGCAACGGTGAAAGCGCTTGCCGCATATGGCGTGCTGCAGTCCGAAATATCGAAGGTGATCGGCGTCGATGATAAGACGCTTCGAAAGCATTTTCGCGACGAACTTGACACGGGATCAACGCGAGCAAACGCGAAGGTCGCAGAAAGTCTGTTCAAGCGCGCAACGGGAGACGGCCCGTCATCAGTCACGGCTGCTATCTTCTGGCTAAAGGCCCGCGCCGGATGGTCTGAGGCTAAGGCCGAGGCGCCAGGAAAGAAAGAGATCGAGCAGGAGGCGGCTGAACGGGTTGCGAACAAGACCCTGTTTGCGCCACGGCAAGGTCCGCGCCTCGCGATCGATAACAGTTGACGAGCGCCGCCTGGACGACATCATGCCCCGACTGGGCATCGCGCATTGTCTCTCGGCAGACGCTTATACCTTTTTCGCCTTTGTTTCCGAGCGAGGCCAAGCACGCAGTCGCGGTGTTCAAAGCCTTGCGAGTAACGGATATCGCCGGACGACCCACATTCGGCGAATGTTGCGAGGACTGGGTTTTTGATTTCGTGGCTGCGATATTTGGGGCCAACGACCCCGAAACGTCGCAGCAATTGGTCAGCGAGTTCTTTCTTTGCATAAGCAAAAAGAACTCGAAGAGCACCCTTGCCGCCGGCATCATGCTTACTGCGCTCATCATAAATTGGCGTCACGACGAGGAGCTTCTTATCCTGGCGCCGACGATCGAAGTTGCGGGGAATAGTTACAAGCCTGCAGCGTCAATGGTTAGGGCCGACCCTGAATTGGATGCGCTTTTCCACATCCAAGACCATACGCGCACCATTACGCACCGCGTCACTAAGGCTGCACTTAAAGTTGTCGCCGCAGACACCGACACAGTTTCGGGAAAAAAGTCCGGTCGGATACTGATTGACGAGCTTTGGGTTTTCGGCAAGCGGCCGAACTCCGACGCTATGTTGCGGGAAGCGACCGGCGGCCTCGTGTCGAGGCCGGAAGGCTTCGTGATTTATCTGACGACGCAGGCGGACGCGCCGCCGGCCGGCGTGTTCAAGGATAAGCTGGACTATGCGCGGAACGTCCGCGACGGGGTTATCCAAGATCGCAAGTTTCTGCCGGTCCTTTATGAGTTCCCGCAATCGATGATCGATCAGGCTTCATATTTGGAGCCGGAAAATTTCTATGTGACCAATCCCAACATGGGGCGGTCTGTATCGCGCGAATGGCTCGAGCGCGAGATGCAAAAGGAACTGAGTAAGGACGCAGGCACGCGGGCCACGTTCCTCGCGAAGCACCTGAACGTCGAAATTGGAATGAACTTACGGGCGAACCGTTGGCCGGGCGCCGACTTTTGGCCGAAGCGCGTCGAGGCCGGGCTCACGCTCGGCTTGCTACTTGAGGTTTCCGAGGTTTGCGTCGTCGGCATCGACGGCGGCGGCCTCGATGACCTTTATGGAATGTCGGTCGTTGGTCGCCACAAAGTTACGCGCGACTGGCTCGTGTGGTCGCACGCTTGGTGCCATGACGGCGTTTTAGAGCGCCGCAAGTCAATAGCGTCGAGACTTCGCGACTTTGAACGTGCCGGCGAGTTGACGATCGTATCGGACGAACTGCACGACATTTCTCAGATTATCGAGATCATCACCGACATAAAAGAGCGCGGGCTTTTGGCATCGGTGTCGATGGACCCGGCCGGCCTCGGCGAAATGATCGAGGCTCTATCAGAGATCGGCGTCACACAAGAACTCGGAAATCTGATCGGGGCGCCGCAAGGCTACGCGATGATGAACGCGATCAAGACGGCGGAGCGGAAACTGGCAAACGGCACAATGCGCCATGACGGCTCTGCGCTCATGGCGTGGTGCGTTGGAAATCTCAAGATCGAGCCGACGGCAACCGCCATCCGAGCCACCAAACAGAATGCGGGCGATGCAAAAATCGACCCGGTTATGGCGTTGTTCGACGCGATTACGGTGATGGCGCGTAACCCGCAGGGAACGCCAGTCGCGGACCCGTTCGCAATGATCGCCTAAATCTAGGAGCACATCGATGATCGTTCACAAGACTGTCGCCAGCGGTGGCGACGGGATGGAATTTGTATTGTCGGACGCGACCGTCGATCGCTACGGCGACGTTGTCGATCCGGCCGGTTGGTCGTTGGCAAATTTCAAGAAAAATCCAATCGCTCTGTTTGGGCATAGCGGCGGCTTTCCGATCGGGAAGTGGGCCGACGTCCGCGTCGAGGGCGGGCGCCTCGTTGGCCGCTTGGTCCTCGCCGCCAAGGGCACCAGCTCGCGCCTCGACGAAATCATCAGCCTCGTCGAGCAAGGCATTCTGCGCGCCGTCTCTGTCGGCTTTCGTCCGCTCAAGTCGGAACCGATCGACCCGGCCAAGCCGTGGGGCGCGCAGCGCTACACGAAATCGGAATTGCTCGAGACGTCGCTCGTTTCCGTTCCGGCAAATCCCGCGGCCATCGCACTCGCGAAGTCGCTCAATCTATCACCAGAAATCATGGACCTAGCCTTCGGCAATACCGCCGAAGCAAGGCGACGGGACATGACGACCGGCGGAAACCCCGCCGCAAATGACCCGCAGCCTAACACCCAAGGAAAGGTGAAAATCATGTCGTCTCTCGCCAAGCGCATCGAGAATGCGTCGAATGAAATCACGGCCAAGAAAGACCGCCTCGTCGAACTGACGAACATCGACGACATTGACAGCGATGCCGTCAACGAGCTTACGAAGCAGATCGAAGACGGCGAGCAGTTGGTCGCCACGTTGAAAGCGGCCGAAAACAAGATCGGCGTCAACGCTTCTCCGGCCGGTCAGTCGCCGGCGATCAACCGTCGCCCGCTCGGCTTCCCGCAGAAAGACGTGCAGCCGTTGGACCTGTTGGTCCGCGCGCTGACCGTCCAGGGCATTGCGGCGTTCGGATCCGGCAGTAAGTCGATCGATAAGGTTCTCGACGAACGTTATCCCGGCCACGAAGCCACCGCGATCGTCGCCAAAGCCGACCAGACCATCGGCACAACCGGCGTTTCCGGCTGGGCATCGGAATTGGTGCAGACAGTCAATCAGGGCTTCTTGCAGGCGCTTGTCGGCAAGTCTGTCTATCCGTCGCTTCGCGAGCGCGGCGTCGGCTTGACGTTTGACGGCATCGGAACGATCAAGCTTCCCCGTCGCACTGCCGGCGGCGCTGGTGGCGGTTTCGTCGCGGAAGGCTCGCCGATCCGCGTTGGCCGCATCACAACCGCAGCCGCGGAACTTACGCCGAAGAAAATGGGCGTTATTATACCGTTCTCGCGCGAACTGGCCAAGCGTTCGACCCCGGCGATCGAGTCGATCGTGCGTCAAGGCATCATCGACGACACTGCGGCGGTGCTTGACGCCGCTCTGCTCGACGCAACCGCGTCCAGCTCGGCACGTCCGGCCGGTCTTCTCAACGGCGTTGCGGCCACGGCGACCGGCTACGGCGGCGGCGATCACCTTGCGGTCAAGGAGGACTTTAAGGCACTGCTCGCGCCGTTTATCGCGGCCAACGCATCCGACAATATCACTGTGATTATGAACCCGGCGCAAGCCCTCTCGATCGCAATGATGGACGGCCCGCAGAATAACGCGGGCTGGTTTGCTGGTATCGCCAGCCGCGTCAACATCGTCGAAAGCACCTATGCGACAGCCGGCCGTCTGATCGCAATTCGCAACTCGGACTTCTACACGGCGACGGGCGATGCACCCGAGTTCGATATCAACGAAACGGCGACTGTCCACATGGAAGACACGTCGCCGCTCGAGATCGTTTCCGGCACCGGCCCGACGACGGCCGATCCGGTTCGCTCGTTCTATCAGACCGCAACCGTCGGCGTTCGTATGCTTATGGACGTTTCGTGGGTCATGGGCCGCCCGAATATGGTGAGCTGGATCAACGGCACGACCTATTAAGCGAACGCACTCAAAAAATGAGGCGGGCCAATCGCGGCCCGCCTTTCTGCATTGGGCTGGACAACCAGCAGGAGGTTTGAAATGGCAGTTCGACGGTTTGTCGTGCCGGTCACGACCGACGGAAGCGGCGCGGCCGAAGTCTATAGCCCGAAAATTTCGGGCAAGGTCGTCTCGATCCGGTATCTCAAAACGGATTTCACCGATGGCGTCGATTTTGTCATCACGGCAGAAACGTCCGGTCAGACGATCTGGTCTGAAACCAACGTCAACGCATCGGCGACGCGACACCCGCGCACGGGCACCGCATCGACGGCCGGGGTTGCGTCTCTTTACGCAGGCAGCGGCACCGCCGTTAACGCAAAAATTCCGCTCGCCGACGATCGCGTGAAAATCGTGATTGCGAGCGGCGGCGCCGCAAAGCTCGGCGATTTTCACATCACCGTTGACGCCTAAGGGAGATCAGGCACATGGCAATTCGAAAATTTAGCGTCCCGGTTACGACCGTGACCGCAACGGGTGAAGGTTACAGCCCCTATATTTCGGGCTTCATTGAAAGCATCCAATACGTCAAGGACGGCTCGGCTGCGTATTCCGACGGCGTTGATTTTACGATCACCGCAGAAGCGACCGGCGAAACCATCTGGACCGAGGCAGACGTCAACGCCGCGGTCATCAAACACCCGCGCGCCGCGACTTGCACGACGGCCGGCGTTGCATCGCTCTATGCGAGCGGCGGCACGGCGGTCAATGACCGGATCGCTCTGAGCCGGGATCGCGTCAAGATCGCGATTGCTCAAGGCGGCAACGCCAAGACGGGCACCTTTGTTATTACCGTAGACGACGGGCGGTAAATCATGGGAACCGAAACTTGGTATGTGCTCGAGGACGGTTCCGCGGGCGACCCCCGCGAAATCGCCCCCGATAAGGACGGCATCCTGCGCCACAAGGACGGACGCGCGGTGGCTTACGCCCCGCACGGCCCGCGCTCGCGCAGCGTTGATACCGATGACTTGCCGGCCGCCGCAAAACGCGGAGGCCGCAAGCCGGATAAGGACGCAGAGACGCCGGAAACGGCAGACATGCAGCCGGAAACCCCAAAGCGCGGGTATAAGACCCGCGAGAGCAAGGCAGACTAGGTGGCCAACTTGCTTGCACGCATTCTCCCCTCGTGGGCTGCAAAAGCCTCCGAGGGGGAATACCGTCCCGGCCCTTATCAGCTTTCGGACGGCTGGCTTTCGCAGAAGGCCGGCCGCTTCTGGAATTTCTGGCAAATGGGCTATTCCGCGCAGCCTTACGGCGAGGCCGGCGCGATGGTCGAGGCGTGCATTTCTGCATATGCCCAGACGATCGCAATGTGCCCCGGCGACCACTGGCAGAATACGCCAGATGGCGGTCGCCAGCGCATCACGACTTCGGCGTTGAGCCGTGTCATTCGCAAGCCGAACGACTATCAGACGATCTCCGATTTCCTGTTGAACCTCGCGCGCACGCTGTATGAGCGCGGCGAAAGCTATGCCTATGCAGCGCGGAACGATCGCAACGAGATCGTTGAGTTGCATTTGATGAAGTTCGGGCAACCGATGATTGGCACCGACGGGTCGATTTACTACCATCTTTCGGGGAACGAGATCGCCGATCGCCGGTTCGCTTTGCTGCTTTCTCTGCCTATTCCGGCCCGTGATGTACTGCACGTCCGGCTGCATACGCCGCAACACCCGCTCAAGGGCGTCAGCCCGATCCTCGCGTCGGCGCTCGAGCGCGCGATGGCCGGCGCCGCGCTCAATCAGCAAGTGGCGTTTTACATCAATCAGGCGCGGCCGTCGTTTATGCTTGAGACGGATCAGCAGCTAAGCGCAGAGCAGACGCAACAACTGCGCTTGCGGTGGGATGAACAGACACAAGGCGAGAACGCAGGCGGGACGCCGATCCTCGCATGGGGGCTCAAGGCTAAGCCGGTTTCAATGTCCGCGGCTGATGCGCGCTTGGCCGATATGCTCAAGATTGCGAACGAAAGCATTGCGCTCGCGTTTCGAATGCCGCTCGCCGTGCTCGGCATCGGCGCTACGCCGTTCGCCTCGACCGAGGCGCTCATGTCATCTTGGAAAGCGTCGGGCCTCGGCTTCGCGCTCAATCACATCGAGGAAGCTTTCGGACTTCTGTTTCGGCTCAAAGGTCAGCCCGACGAATATCTCGAGTTCGATACCGAAGCGCTGATGCGTTCGAACTTCAAAGACCGCATCGACGGTTTGGCCAAAGGTGTGATCAGCGGCATCTATGCGCCGGATGAGGCCCGCAACAAAGAAGGGCTGCCGACCGTCCCCGGCGGCCACGGAACCGAGCCGCGCGTTCAGCAGCAAGTCGTGCCGCTGAGTTACGGCAGCGAAATGAAGCCGCCAACGCCGCAAGTCGCAGCGCCGAACAATCCAGACGAGGGAAGCGATGACGACGATGCTGACGAGCGAACAGCCAAAGACTTCTCACGCACGATCGAGTTCGCCGTCGCCGCGCGAGATACTGAACAGATACATTGACGGCGCGACTGATGTTCTCTCGCGCACGATCGTCGCATTCCAGCGCGAAGCCGAGCGCGAGCGGCAGTTGCGGGACGCGCAGTTCGCCGTCCGCATGGCCGAGCTTGGTTCGAAAATTCAGACCGTCGAGGAATTGGAGCGGCGCTTAGCCGATCGCCTCACGACAATTAAAGACGGCACCGATGGCCGATCTGTTGGCATCAATGACGTCCGGCCTGTCGTTAAAGAATACGTCGAGCATGTTCTCGCCGGTTGGGATCGTCCGAAAGACGGCGCGAGCGTCACCGTTGACGACGTCGAGCCCGTGTTGCGCGACATGGTCGAAGCCGCTGTCGCGCGCATCCCCGCTCCGAAAGACGGCGCGCCCGGAAAAGACGGCACGAGCGTTGATCCTGAACTGGTCCGTCAATGGATTGCCGACGCCGTTGCGCTCATTCCGCCGGCGCCCGCTGGAAAGGACGCCGACCCGGCATTGGTTGCAAGACTCGTCGGCGAGAAAGTGCGCGAAGCGGTTGACGCTCTGCCGCCCCCCGAAAAGGGGGAGAGGGGCGAGAAGGGGGATGCGGGGCCGGCCGGAAGTCTGCCGCTCGTCGAGGACTGGCAAGATCGCGTTTATTACCAGGGCGAAGTTTGCTCGCTCGGCGGCGCGGTCTTCCAGGCGCGCAAGGATACCGGCAAAGAGCCGGGCCATTCTGACTGGCGTTGTATTGTTGAGCGCGGCGCCGATGGTGAGCACGGCAAAAAAGGCGATCCGGGTCCGCAGGGCAAGCAGGGTAAAGCGGGTCCGCGCGGCGAGCGCGGCGCAGCCGCGGTGCGCTCGCGTCTCTCCGAGGACGGTCAGCACATGATAACGAAATTTAGCGACGGATCGGAAGTCGTTTGCGACCTCTACCCCGTATTTTCAAAGGTGCTTTGATGGAGCCCGCATTTCGCACCGTCGCGCCGGCGGAAACGCCAGTCACGCTTGCCGAAGTCAAGGCGCATTGTCGGGTTGGCGAGAACGATGACGACGCGGTCCTTTCGGGATTACTCGCTGCGGCAACCGATTATATCGACGGACCGCAAGGGTTGCTAGGCAAGTGCATGGTGACACAGACGTGGGTCCAGAAACTTGAGGATTTTGCCGACTGCGTTCGACTGACTGTTGCGCCCGTCGCATCCGTTTCGACTATCACATATTACGACGCCGACAACGCAGAGCAGACACTTTCAGCGACGGTTTACGAACTGAGGCGCGACACGCTCGGCGCTTACGTTGCTCTGAAATCCGATCAGTCTTGGCCAACGATCTATGACCGCAAGGACGCCGTCACGATCACGTTTTTTGCCGGCGTTGCCGCAGCGGACGTGCCGGACACGCTCAAGACTGCCGTTTTGATGCTGGTTTCCCATTGGGATGAAAACCGCGACGGCGGGAGCGAAATCCCGAATAGCGTTCGGCATCTTGTCGGCATACGCCGCGAAATGTTTGTTTGATTGCAGCCATAACAAAGGAACACGAAAATGACCGATGTATCCATCACAGCCGCGAACGTCGTCAAGGGCGCCGACGCGATGACCGAGCAGGGCACGGCCGGCGCCACGATCACAGCCGGGCAGACTGTCTACCTCGACGACGCGACCGGAAAATTTCTTTTGTCGGACAACAACGCCGCGGGCAAAAAGACGGTTCGCGGGATCGCCTTGCACGGCGCTTCACTCAATCAGCCGCTAACCATTCAGAAGCGCGGGGACATTACGATCGGCGGCACGCTTACGGCGGGCTCTGGATACTACCTTTCGGGGACCGCCGGCGGTATCGCTCCCGTCGCCGACATTACGTCGGGAATGGACGTAGTATTCCTCGGGCTTGCTAAGAGCACCAGCGTTCTCGCGCTCGATATTCGCGTCCCGGCCGTCACGCTCTAATGGCGTTCAAAGCCGGAAAGCTGACCTATCGTCTGCAATTTTCGGTAAGGACGGCACCCGTGGACGATGGCTATGGCAACGTCGTCTCGGGTGAATGGACGCCGCAATTTGATGCGCGTTGCCATATCATGTTTCTGAAAGGGTCGGAGAGTGTACTTGCGTCCCGACTCGAAGCCAGGTCGCCGGTCATCATCGGCCTTCGAAATAGCGCAAATGCCCGCCGCGTAACGCACGAGTGGCGCGCGACTGATTTGAACACGGGAATTGTTTACGAGATCAAGGAACAGCCCCGGCCGTCCGACGATCGATCGCACTTTGAAATGCTGGCCATGTCGGGAGTTGCGGCGTAGTGGCGGTTAAGGGGCTGACTGAGTTTAAGCGCAAACTCGCGCGCATCCCCAAGGCTGCGAAAGAGCACGCCGCGCTGTCGGTCGTCAAAAGCGGCAACGAATTGGCCGCTCTGCAAAAGCGGCTCGCGCCAGTCGATGATAGCGACCTGAAAAATAGCGTCACGGTCACGCCGCCGGGCGGGACAACGCCACCATATAGCCAGCCGGGCGGGTCGAGACAGGCCCATGAATTGCAGGCGCTTGTCACGGCAGGGAATACAAAAGTTCGATACGCGCATTTGGTCGAGTTTGGAACGGCGCCGCACATAAACGGCGGCTGGGCCGCCGGAACGCAGCATCCCGGCACCGCGCCCCAGCCCTTCTTTTGGCCGGCATACCGGGCTTTGCGCAGACGCCTCAAAAGCCGCACATCGCGGGACATTAGAAACGGGATCAAGAAAGCGGCGCAGACATGAGCAGCGCGGCAGAATTTCAGAAGCTCATATTCGATACGCTCAAAGCTAACACTGCCGTCATGGCGCTGGCTAATAGTGTTTACGACAGTATCCCGACTAGTCCGTTCGGTGCGAAGACGGCTTACATATCATTCGGCCCGGTCGATACCAACGAAGACGACGCCGACTGCATCACGGGCGTAGAGACGACTTTGCAAATTGACGTTTGGAGCCGCGCTCCAGGTTTCGTCGAGTGCAAGCGGCTGACCGATCTCGTCAAGAAAGCGCTGCATCGCAAGTCGCTCGAGCTTTCGGAAAACGCGCTCGTCGATGTTTGGGTGCCGCTCGTGCGCGTCTTTCGCGATCCAGACGGAATAACAAGCCACGGCGTCGTTCAAGTGACGGCGATGATCGAGGAGACCGTCTAGTGGCTTGGGTCAAGTTTGTCCGCACATTCGAGTTTGATTTTAGACCGATCAAGGGGTGTTGCCAAATCTATCAGGCATCAGAGACGCCCCAGAATTTACCCGAGCGAGTAGTCGAGGCGGCCGTGCAGGCGGGCGCCGGAGTTCGTGTCGATATGTCCGTCGAGGACAGGATCGCGTTGCAGCGCGCCAAGAGCGCAAAGAAAGCAAAATAGGAGCACTGAAAATGGCGAGAGCTGTAACGCAGAAATATGAGGAAATGGTCCTAGAAGTTGAGTTCACGCCACTGTCGGGGACTTACACAAGCATCTGCGGCTTGATCGATGTGACGGTAAATCGTTCGTCAAACATTGACACGGCAGAAGTGCCGGACTGCGATAACGAAGCGCTGCCTCTTGCTGTTGAGCGTCAAGTGCGTTCGCAGGAAGTCATGGTTTCGGCGTCGGGCGTTTGGGCGCTGGGCAGCCATGAGAAAATGCAGGATTGGTGGTATTCCGGCTCGACGCTGAATGTCCGACTGCGCAACATTAAGGCGAACGACGCCGGCGTGACGGGCGACACGATCACCGAAACCGGCCCGGCGCTTTTGGCGAGCTTGAACAACGCCCGCACCAAAGGGCAGAAAGTCACCGCTGAAATCGAAATTCAATTCGACGGCGTCCCGACCCGCGTAGCGAAGTAAACATGCTGGGCATTGATCTGACGTGGGCCGGGGGCGAGCACACGTTTAATCTCGACATTGAACTGTTGCGCGCGTTGCAACAGCGGTGTGACGCGGGCCCGGCATGGGTTCTGCATCGCCTCCAAAATAGCATGTGGCACGTCGATGACGTGCTTGCCACGATCAGCTTAGGACTAGAGGGCGGCGGGCTGTCGAAAGACGAGGCCCGCCGTCTGACGAAATTACACGTCGAGCCGCCATGCCTCGCGCGATGCGTTTTAATTGCGCAGCTAGTCCTAATGCACGCACTTTACGGCGACGAGGAAGCCGATGAGGGCGATAAACCCGCGGGGGAGAGGGGGGCGGTAGCAGCGTAACGCTACCGCGCGGGAAGGTGGACTGGGGAAGCGTCTATATGTGGGGCGGCGTTCTAGGCCGGGACGTTGGCGCGATGACACTTTGGGAATTTGCGCAAGCGGTGAAAGGTCATCGCCTCGCGAACGGCGCGAAGCCTGAAAAGCGCGGCGTCGAAGTCAGCGACGAACGACTGTCGGCAATGGGAATAGAGGGCTTCTGATGGCTGACGTTGATATGCAGCGGCTCGTCGTCTCGCTTGAGGCGCAAGTCAACAAGTTTCAGAAGGCGATGGACGGTGCCTCTACCATCGCAGACCGACGCTCCAGGCAAATTGAAGCTCGGTTTAATAAGCTCAACGCTTCGGCAACGGCAGGGTTTGCGCGCCTAGGGACCGCTGTGGCGGGCGCGCTTACAGTGCAGGCTGTCCAGCAATTTATTGATACAGCAACACGAATTGAAAACGCTCTGAAAGTTGCCGGGCTCGCGGGTGACGAGTTAACGCGAGTCTACGAGCGGCTTAAGGCGTCCGCGCTCGCAAACGCTGCGCCCGTTGAAAGCCTCGTTAGTCTCTACAGCCGAGCATCGCTTGTACAGAAAGAGCTTGGCGTCAGCTCGGATGAACTGCTGGGGTTCGTCGACGGTGTTGCTGTTGCTCTGCGCGTTAGTGGACGGTCAGCACAGCAGGCGTCCGGCGCGCTTTTGCAGCTTGGGCAGGCGCTTGGCTCTGGTGTGGTAAGGGCTGAGGAATTCAACTCCATACTTGAGGGTGCGTTGCCGGTCGCACAGGCGGCCGCGGCTGGGTTGACCGAGGCGGGAGGGTCAGTCGCCAAGCTTCGCCAGCTTGTGATAGACGGCAAGGTTCCATCCGACGCTTTCTTCCGTGCTTTTGAGGCTGGCTCTGTTGTGCTGAGGGACCGCGTTGCGGGCGCGCAGCTCACGGTTGCTCAAACGACTGAGAACTTGACCACATCGATCATCGATGCCGCCGGCAAGATGGACGACGCCACGGGCTTGAGCATCCTCCTGACGGGTGCGCTGGGCAATCTCGGAAAGTCGGTCGACGATGTCGGCAGCTATTTCGAGCGAAACCGCCCACGGATACAGAGCTTTTTCGGCGCCTTTTCTGACGGCTGGACCGCAATTGAGAAATGGAAGGATTCATTCCGAGAAAAGATCGGCCTGACCGCTCTTGACGACTTCCTTGATGGCACTTCGCTCCTTGAGGGGCGTATTGGTTTCCAATCGGACCAAATCAATGAGCGCTCGAAAGAGCTTGCAACGGCGATGGGCGGTCTGTTCAACAACGCCGCAAAGATTGCCGCAACTGATTGGGAAGCAGCCACCAAGCGCGACAGCACGATCAAGCCAGTCAGTCTGAAAGATTTTGCGTCACCAAAAGGAAATGCTGCTGCGCAGCGCACATCAGTAGAGCGCGAGATTGAGCAGATCAGGAAGCGGACGGCTGCGCTGCAGGCCGAAGCCAGCACCATCAACGCCACAGTGCTTGCGCAGGAGCGCGCCAAAGCTGCGGCCGAGTTGCGCGCCGCGTTGGCGGAAACGGCCAGCAAGCGCGGGACGGCGGCAACGAAGGCAGAGATAGAAGCAATTGACGTTCTGTCATCTCGCTACGCGGAGGCTCAAACGCAAGTAGCGATGCTGCAAGGGATAAAATCCCAAGATGAAGCTGCAAACGCAATCCGAGATGAAATTGAACTCATGGGCCTTTACGGCTCAGCGCTGACAGAAGCGCGCGTGCAGCAAGAATTGCTCAACGAGGCGAAGCGACTTGGTATCACCCTAACGCCTGGGATGATCGCCACGATAGAAGCGACAGCAAGGCAGACGGCAGAGCTTGAGCGCTATCGCGATACGGTTCGCGAGGTTCAAGACGCCTCGAAAGAAATGCTGTCGTCGTTTGTCTCTGACATGCGCCAAGGCGTGTCTGCAACAGAATCGCTGGGCAATGCCCTCAACAAACTCGCGGATCGGCTGATCGATGCTGGGCTGGATCAGCTTATCACCGGCCTGATCGGCGGCGCTGGATCGTCGTTGTTCGGTGGCGCCGGGTCTGGCGGATGGAGCACAACGGTCACGCCTTTTGCCAAAGGCGGGATTGCGGCTCACGGAATGCGCAGGTTCGCCAAGGGCGGCGTTTCTAATCGTGCGGCCATCTTTGGCGAGGCTGGCCCCGAGGCCGCGATCCCGTTGCCGGATGGCAGAACCGTTCCTGTAACGCTCAGTATGCCTAACATGCCAAAGGCAAGCGCCGCCGCTTCCCAGTCAATTAGCATCGTCGTGTCCCCAGTTTTCCAAGTCCAAAATGGCACATCTGAGGGCGTCGATAAGATGAAATCTGATATAGTTCCGACAATCAAAAAGCTCGTGAATGAGCAGATAGTCGAAACGTTTAATCGCAACCCGCGTTTTGCCAGAAGCGGAATTTAAAACGATGACACAAGCCGTCGATATGGCGGGGAAAAGGTTCGGACGGCTGGTCGCGCTTCATCGCGACGGCTGTTCGGATGGGAAGGCGGTTTGGCAATGTTTGTGCGACTGCGGCAACATCAAGCGGATAGTTGGCAAGTCTCTCCGATCTGGCAACACAACGTCATGCGGCTGTTTTGCGGCAGAGGGCAAAGTCGCCCGCGCATCAAGTCACGGAATGACTTATTCGGTTGAATACGGCGTTTGGTGCCGCATCAAAAATCGTTGCTACAATCAAAAAGTTAAAGACTATCCCGACTATGGCGGACGAGGAATTTCGATGTGCCCCACATGGCGGTCCAGCTTTGAGGCATTTTTGCACGACATGGGGCCGCGCCCGTCGCCGCAACATTCAATTGATCGCAAGAATAACGACGGGGATTACGAACCGATAAACTGCCGTTGGGCGACCGCATCAATTCAAGCCAACAACAAGCGCAACAACCGCAAGATAACCGCGTTCGGGCGGACGCAGAACCTCTCTCAGTGGGCTCGTGAGTACGGGATGGATCGCGGCGCACTAAAGCAACGCCTTGCGCGCGGGTGGCCTGTCGAGCGCGCAATTAGCGAGCCCGTGTCTTGACCATCACATTCCCGCGGGACTTACCGCTCGACGGCTGCTTTACCGGCGCTTGCACGTTTGACCTTATGCACCAGCAATCGCAATCCCTCACGGGCGGGGCATCGCCAAACGTCGCCGATCTCGGTCCCGCATATTGGGAGGCAAGTTACGCGACGGAAGTTCTATCGCGCGAGAATTTCGGCATCTGGACGGCTTGGCTGTCGTCCTTGCGTGGCGGTCTTCGCACGTTTAAGGGCCGCCCCGCACTCTGGAAATGGCCGCAGGCGTACCCGACAGGATTTGCCGGGCTGACGTATTCCGGCTCGCCGTTTTCTGGATCGGGCAACCTCTCCAACATTGCGGCTGGTCGCGACACGATCACGATTAACGAATTGCCTGCGAACTTCGTTTTGAAACCGGGCGACTACCTTTCAATCCCCGCCGGATCAAAACAACATCTGCACCGCGTCACTGAGGGCGCCACGGGTGGCGCATCATCTGTCACCGTTGGCATTGAGCCGATTATTCGCCCCGGCATTTCAACCGGCATCGACGTGCTGCTACAGGCGCCCTACTGCGAAATGGTTTTAACAGGCGTGCCCTCGATCAGCCGGCAGGGCACGAAGGGCGGCACGATTTCATTCTCAGCACAACAGGTGTTGGTCTAGTGCTGACACTTCCGACCGATGTTCTGACCCTCTTAGACGAGGGCCGGTTTTCTGTCCGCTATCTCGTGCGCTTTGATCTCGACGGAGGCGCGGCTGGCGTGTGGAATGACACCTATTCGCTGAGCTATAGCGGCGTGACTTACGCGCCCTTAGCTGGAAACCTCATCTTTGACGGCGTGCCGGGGAGCGCAGAGCTTTCATCCGAGAATGTTCGGATCACGGTTACTCATTTACTTTCGGCTGTTACGACGGTCATTGCGGGCGAAGACTGGCACCAACGGGCGTGCACGCTTTACGTTGCTTTCATGAACGATGACGGATCGGTTTTGCACGTCGAGCCGTTCTTTTCGGGCTTCCTCGACGACGCCAGCATTTCGGACGCGGCGAACGATCTCAACACGCTTGGCCTTTTCATCGAGAGCAATAATCGTGAACTCAACCGCGCTACAGGCAGAACACGATCCGACGCCGATCAACGGCGAGTGGCCGCAACGGATGGTTTCTTCAAGCACGCCGCGAACGCCAACGCTGACACCGATATCTATTGGGGGCGGAAAGGACCGCAATCCCCCACGCGCACAAGCCGCGGATGATGGTCGCCGCAAGCGCGTCGAGAATTGGCCGGCGCTGCTACGCTTGAGCATCGCAGGGCTTCATTCGCCATTCGTTTGGGGTTCGTCGGATTGCGCATTCGTTTTTGATTTCATTCGAGACGCAACGGGGTTTGACGCGATCGAACAGATCAGAGGGTACAGCAGCGATGCGGGCGCATTACGCGCGCTCCGCGCCGCTGGTTACGCAACAACGCTTGAACTTATAGAGGCGTCCTTTGTCGAAATTGAGCCGAAATTCGCGCAACGCGGTGACATTGGGTATCCGGCAAAAATCCCGCATCCGCTTATGAGCCCTGCGCTGATCGACGGCGCATTCGCGCATTCTAAGCATCCAGCGGGGCACGTCATAGTACCGCGCAATTTTATCGCTAGAGCCTGGGCGGTCTAAGCACACATGCCATTTCTTGTCCCCCTAATCGCCCCGGCTTTAGTCGGGACGCTCGGCGGAGCTTTGCTTGGAACGGCGCTGCAAGTCGGTGCTGGCTTAGCCCTGTCGTATGCTGCCACAAAGTTGCGCCCTAAGCAGAAGGGAGCGACGGCGCCGGGCGGCGTTCGTCTCGGACTTCGCATCGATACAAACCCGGCCCGCCAAGTCATCATCGGGGAGGCGGCGACAAGCGGCTCGCTTGTGTATTGGCAGTTGAGCGGCACCGACAACAAGGTTTTGCATATGGTTTTCGCGCTCGCGGACCATCAATGCAACTCCCTGCAAAAAGTTTTGGTCAACGGCAAGGAAAAATCACGGGACGGCGGCAGCGGCGAAATATCAGGGTACGGCTCAAATCTTGTTGTCCGCTTCTATTCAGGGACGGGCGGGCAAAGCGCCGACAGTGATCTTGTCTCATCATCGGGCGGTCGGTGGACGTCTAACGATACGGGCGCGAGCGTCTGCTACGTCGTTGTTAAAATGACTTATGACGAAACGCTGTTTCCCGAGGGTATCCCAGAGTTTGGCTTTGTCGTGCGCGGTTTTCCTTTGCGTGACCCGCGAACGGGCACAAGCGCTTATTCCGACAACCCGGCGTGCGCGATTTACACGGTCCTGCGCGGGATCACGGTCGGCGGCGAAAAGCTTCTGGGCATGAATGTCCCGGCGGACGCTATTCGTCAGTCAGAAGCCGAGGCCGCTGCGAATGCGTGCGACGAACTGATCGCCAAGAAAGCGGGCGGGACGGAAAAGCGCTATCGCTGCGGCGTTGTCTTTGACTGCACGCAATCAAACCGCGACGTGATCGAAACCTTGATCGCATCTATGGCTGGAGAAGTAATCGAGGCCGGCGGGATTTACCGGATCATTGCGGGTGTGGCTCAAACGCCGGTCGCGCACATCACGGACGCCGATCTTGTCGTGACCGAGCCGCTGATTACGCGCCCGCGCCGCAGCCGCAATGAGGTCGTCAATGCGATCCAGGGCAGTTTTACCGACCCCTCGCGCGCCTATAGCCCCGTCGCGTTGCCGCCGCGCACGTCGAGCACGGATGAAGACGAGGACGGCGGCATACGATTGACGCGCTCGCTTGACCTTGTGGCCGTCACGTCCAGGTCGCAAGCGCAGCGCATATTGGAAGTTGAGCGGCGGCGAGCCCGTCGCATGGCGTCGGCGTCAATGAAGTTGCGCGCACGCTGGATCGGATTAGAGCCCGGAGATTGGGTCACGTTCTCGTCGGATCGGCGCGGCTATGACACAAAAACATTTGTTATTCAGTCGAAGACCGGCGCCCGCGATCTGACCTCCGATATCGTACTTGTCGAAACTGACGCCGGTATAGACGATTGGACAGCATCAACCGACGAGATCGACGACGATCAAGTCATTGATCTTGCCTCGGCGGGTCCGGGGCTTTCGTCGGTTGCCGGCGTTGACCTTGACGCGGTAACGATCGCCGGCGTTTCCGGTCAACAGCGGCCGGGGCTGCAAATCTTATGGACGCCGATAACCGATCCGACCGTCATTCGCTTGGATCTGGAATTCCGCAAGGTCGGCGATAGCGTAGCGCTTGAGCGCTCGATCATCGCGCCGGCGTCCGGGGCGTACACTTGGGTTTCGGGTGTCCAGGGCGCGGTCACGTATGAGGCGCGCTTGCGGCCCGTTACGCGCCCCGAGCGGGCGACGATATGGTCGGCTTGGGTTTCGTCCGCGTCCGAAAGCGCCCCCCAGATCGTCGCCGTCGCGGCGGAAGCGCTTTACATCGATCCCGAAAACATCCCGCCGGCGGAATTGGACGCGCAGGCGGCGTTTGAACTGGCGCTGATAACGGCCGCCGATGACGTCCTCGGCTCGATTTCAGAAGCGGTTGCGGAAACCGGGCGGCAAGCCGAAAAGGCGCATTCGGCCGTCACGCAAGCGTTGATCGACTCATTCGATAACGCAACACAAATCCGCGTCGAGCAGCGCGAACGCCAGACGGCGGACACGGCTCTTGCCGAGCAGATCACGACCGTTCTTGCTCAAGTAGGCACGAACGCGGCGCAAGTCCAATCTCAGTTGACGGCGATTGCGACGGACATCACGGCGCAAGCCGATCTTATTCAAACGGTTTCAACAGCCGTTGACGGACAGACGGCACAAGTCACGGTGCTCTCTCAAAGCATCAACGGCATTGAAGCCAAGTTCGGCGTTGCTGTTTCTGCGAACGGTGAAGTGCTTGGGCTGGTTCAGTTGGACGTTGGCGCGGTAGCGGGCTCCACCTTTACGGTGGTTGCGGACAATTTCCGCGTCTCAAAACCGGGGACATCTGGCGGGGCGGCGGTTCCAGTGTTCGCCATCCAAACGGTCGGCGGTGTCGCGAAGCTCGCGTTACGGGGCGATATGATTGCAGATGGTACGATCACGGCGCAAAAGCTCTTTGTGTCGGTGCTGTCAGCTCTGACGGCTGACCTTGGGGTCGTCACGGCTGGGCTCATTCGTGACGCGGCAAACAGCTACAATTGGAACGTGTCGCTGGGGCTTATCCGCCGAACGGATGGCCAATATACGATCGACATGAAAAACAAAATCTTCGAGATTATTTTCTGATGGCGACGCGGTTCCGGTGCGCATCTGGAAAGGTCGCGGTTTGGGATGGTCATACCGATACGCTGCCGTTCGATAGTCCGCTGACCTACCTCAACCGGGTCAAGTTTCACTCGTCCATTCCCTACGTTAAGATTGTGGACACCAAGACGTTTAGCGTGACGATCCCGGCGATTGGGGCGGGTGTTCCGCAGCGGGCACAAAGCTATGCGCTTGGAGCTCACGGACGCACTGGCCAACCATTTGTGATTGGTCGGATCGTTGTTAATGGTGTGCCTGTGGCGTTCACGGGCTCTGTGCCTGTACACCAGATTTTAAGCGGTACGTTTGGCACGAAAGAGCCATTTGCTCGCTGGCTAGCTTTGGGTGTCGATTCAACCAACGTTTACGTTCATGAATACGCCGTTCAACAGGGGCAGTCGTCAACGGGGGTTTACGATACGCGACCCGCTCAGACGTTTTCTATCACCGTCTACATAACGGATATTCTGCTATGACAACGGGGCTCATTTTCGAGAACAACGTCTTCTCAATGGGTTCTAACGGGTTCTCAACGGCCAACCGCTATCCGCGCCAAGTCGCGAGCGCAGCCGACACGGTGTTGACAATGGTGCAGGGGCCAAGTTTCTCATTCAATGTTTTGTTGAGCGGAAGCACTAGCGTTGGTGTTTCATGGCGTTTTGAGTGCGGTGCTCTAACGTTTTTCAGCAACGGCGGGACAACGGTTCCGAGCGCTGGCTTTGCCGTCGATAAGCCGGTTGGCGTATGAGCGTCCGCATTGCTAACGGCGAGTTTCTCATTACGAGACCAGACGGAACGACCACGTTCAACATTGACGACAAGCTCCTGCATGTCACGAATACGATAGCCGGCACGTTGACAATTCCGGCTTTCGGTGGTGGGGCGGCGGGTAGTGGCGGTCCGGGTTCTCAGAACGTGACCACGACTTACGATCTTGGCGCGGTCAACTCATTCGCGACGCAAGTCATCGGGGCGGTAAAATTCGTCCTGACCGGACCAGGCGACGGCCTTGCCTATAATCGTTGGCACATGGTTATGGGCGGCACAGTCATTTGGGTTATGGACGGTGCCGGATTGACGAGTGACGGACGCGAAACTAACGGCGGGCTCAGGCAACTTGTAACTTATCATTTCGACATATCGGCGGGCCGCTGCCGAATGGTGCGCCGGATCGTCATCGCGACGGGTTTTCTATACGTGATCCAAGCCCATAGCATTCAATACAAGTTACGCGCGGGCGCGTGGGTCTGACTTCCAAAACATCACTGCAAACGTTTGACGTGGGGGCACGTATTACATGAGCTTGGCCTATAGGACCGGAACGATTGCCGTTCCCAACGCAGGGACGACCGTAACCGGCACGCTGACGGCCTGGATCAATCAGGTCAAGCAAGGCGATTTGATACTGCTTCCAGACGGCATTCTTTACGAAGTCGCCGCCAATCCAACAGTCAACACCACTCTGACGATTGTTGAGCCCTACGCAGGAACGACGGTCGCGAGCGGCGGATCATATGCGATCTATCGTTTCTCGGACGGATGGCGTCCGACTGCCGAAGTCAACATTCGGCTCGGAACGTTGCTCGACAGGTTCGACGCCACGACCGGCTTTATTCTAAACGGCACCGGCGTTCCGAGCGACGCTCTAGGCGACGACGGCGATCTCTACATTAGAACCGATGTCCCTTCGCTTTACTCAAAAGAAAGCGGGACTTGGAGCTTTGCCGCGTCGCTAGGTGGCGACACTGGACCGGCTGGGCCGTCCTACGCTGCCACGTCAACGACATCCCGCACGCTCGGCACGGGATCGATGACGGTCACGACGCAGACGGGCCTGGCCTATGTGGCCGGCACGCGCGTTCGGCTATCATCGGCGGCGTCACCGACAACGCACTACATGGAAGGCGTTGTTACGGCCTACGACACTGGCACGGGATCGCTCACGTTTACGGCTGATCTGTTCGCAGGGTCGGGGGCTCGCGCCGACTGGAACTTGTCGCTTGCAGGCGATCGCGGCACGCAAGGTGCGACTGGCGCGGGATACGCCGCGACATCCACCACATCCCTTTTGATCGGCACGGGCACGAAGGCGTTCGTAACGCAAACGGGGCTCGGATATACCGCAGGGCAGCGTGCTCGGGCATCCAACACCGCAGACACTAACAATTTTATGGAAGGCCGCGTTGCGTCCTACAGCGGGAGCACGCTTACACTCACCGTTGACGTGGTTGGTGGCAGCGGCACGCTTGCCGCATGGACGATCAATGTCGCCGGCTCGCAGGGTATTCAGGGCACAACAGGGGCTACAGGCGCGACGGGTAGCGCTGGGCCATCGGGTGGAAGCTACGCCGCAACATCAACGACATCGCTCGCCATCGGGACAGGTGCGAAAGCGTCTACCACTCAAACCGGCCTCGCCTACGTGGCTGGTTCTCGCGTTCGGATGGCGTCGGCTGCAAACACGTCGAATTACATGGAAGGCGTTTGCACCGCGTACAATTCCGGCACTGGCGCGATAACAATTGACGTCGAGATCATCGGCGGATCTGGGACGTTTGCCGATTGGAACTTTTCACTCGCCGGAAACAAGGGGGAAACGGGGACTGGGTTTGCATTTCTAGGGGCGTACAACGGGGCGACGGCCTACGTCGCAAACGACGTTGTGACTGATCAAAGCTCTAGCTGGATTTGTATTCTAGCTTCAACCGGAAACGCACCGCCGACACTTCCCACTACATCAAACACCTATTGGGAAGCATGGGCGGTTAAGGGTACGGACGGATCGGGCGCGGTCAATAGCGTAAACGGTGAAACCGCTGATGTTGTTCTAGATGCGACAGACATCGAAATCGCATCCCTAACGCCAACGAGCTACACGCCCGCTGGGCCCACAATTGAACAACATTTTGCAGGCGTTGACACGGCACTATCCCGAGCGGGCGTTAACGCCAACCTGCTCATCAATGGCGACGGGGCCATAAATCAGCGCGGCGCAACTACGGCGGCCGATGATGTTTACCATGTGGACCGCTGGTACGCTCTGACACAGACGGCGGCTATCGGAATATCTGCGGTATCTAACGCCGCGAATGGCGTCCCGTCTCTCATCCGGTTGACGCAATCGAACGCTTCCGCGCAACGCATGGGATCGGCTCAAATTATCGAGTCCCTAAGCGCTGTAGGGTTGCGCGGTTCGCCCGTTACGCTTTCCGGCAAGATTAGAATGTCTACGGCGGCAACCGTCCGTTTTGCGATTATCGAATGGACCGGAACCGCCGATACGGTCACATCGGACTTTGTGTTCAATTGGGCGTCCGCCGTTTACACGGCGGGGAATTTCTTCACATCCACATCAATGACGATCACTGCTGAAGGCTCGCTAGCTCTAGCCGCCAACACGCTAACGGATTTCAGCCTATCGGGAACAATTTCAGGCTCGGCCAATAACGTCGCGGTGATGATTTGGACAAGCGCGACGGCGGCACAAACTGTTACGCTGGATTATAGGGCTAAATTTGAGCTAGCCGGGACGGCGACACCTTGGGTTTCGAGGTTGCCGACAGCAGAACTAAATTCAGCTCTGCGGTTTTATCAACTACTTGGAAACGGTCTTCCAGGTTACGTCGGATCGTCAACGTCAATTCGTGTTGGGCAAATCTTGTCGGTTCCGATGCGAATTTCTCCAACGGCATCGCTCGGCACCACGTCTCCGAACTTTATCGCATTGGCTACGTCTGTATTTGGTTCGGGGTCTGCGATTGCAGGCAGTGGGATCGACGCTTACGGCGTTCGCATTCTCATTAACGGGTTTACCGGCTTGACGACAGGCGATCCGGGGCACGCCAACACGTCTGGAATGATACGTCTCGATGCGGAGCTTTAATAAATGAACATCACCAACGCACGATACGGCGACGATCAAGGTCAATCGATCCTTGCGGATTTCGGCGGGCAACAGTTGTGCATCCCGGTCGATCCGATGAACCGCCACTATCAGGATATTGTGAGAGGCGGGGTGGAAATCGCGCCGTTTGTACCTGAGTAGAGCCGGATAGAATTTCAGGGGGCACCTTTGACACTCATCATAACGCGCGATGATCTTGCGCGCATGTTTCCGCGTCCGAAATCCGGCGCGAAAGCGAAAATATGGGACAGCTACGCCGACGCATTGACCTCGCCCGAGGGGGCGGCACTTTTTGCTCGATACGATGTGACGAGCGCCCGGCGCGTTCGTAATTTTCTGACGCAAGCCAAGCCGGAAACCGGCGGGCTAACGATCGTATGGGAAAGCGGCACGTACACAGCAGCGGGGATCATCCGCGTGTTCGGTCAAGGGCGACACTCGGCCGGCATCACGTCGGCCGAGGCAAAGCGCCTCGCCGGCAACGGCCCCGCCCTATTCGATCGCGTGTCCTTCCTCGGCAACCCGAGGAAGGCGCGCGAACTTGGCAACACGCAACCGGGCGACGGCTGGAAGTTCCGCGGGCTGTCGTTGTTGCAGATCACCGGCCGGGCCGCGCATGAGCGCTATGCCGCGAAAGTCGGATGCACGCTCGACGAGTTGGCCGAACCTATCAACGGCATTCATGCGGCCTTGATTGAGTGGCACGAAAAGGGCTGCAATGCCTACGCCGACAAAGACGACGCAATCTCGATCCGCAAGCTCATCAATGGCGGCAATATCAATGTTTCGGTTGCCCGCTTAAATGGCGTTCCCGAAGTTCGGGAAGCCCTCGCCGATGCCAAGCGGATATGGCCGGACGGGACCGCCGTCGCCAGCATTGACCCGCTTTCCTGCCGTCTCGGCGACCGCGGGCAGCGCGTGACCGATCTGCAAAACCGGCTTGCGGCGGCGGGTTATCCTTGCGGGCCTATCGACGGGCACTTTGGACGCCTCACAGAACGCGCTGTGGCGGCGTTTCAGGTCGCGCATGGGGTATCGGGCACCGGCATTGCTGATGCCAGCGTGTGGGCGACGCTAGAGGCTGCAAAGCCGGTTGTCGTGGCGAGGGCCGACGTCACGGCGGCGGATTTGAAGGCGGCAGGGTCCGAGACGGTATCGATCACGGCGAAAGCCAAAAAGATATTCGGGGCGCTGTTCGGGATTAATGCTGCGCTCGCCGCCGACGATCAGTCGGGTCTTGGCATTGCCGACGCCGCAATAGCGCAGGGTGAAAAGGTCAAGGGCATCGTCTCGCGCTCAACTGATCTCGTCGGCAGCGTCCCCGCGCCGTCGCTTCGTTTTGTGGCAGGCATCATCGCCGCCGCTGCTCTGTTCGCCGTGTGGCGTTGGTTTGATCGAATTGAAAAGCGCCGCGTTGCTGATGCGCAAACCGGCGCGCACTTGGGGAGATAGCAATGCAACTCAATATGGCTGAGGCGTTCGCGGCCCGAAAGGCTGACGTGCGCGAAAAGATCGACGCCGTTAAAGAGCAAATTCAATTCGTCCGCGAGAGTGCGCCGACGCTGACAACCGCCCTGCTTATCGTTGTGCTGTTCGTTGGCGGTGTTGGCGGATGGTTCGCGTCCGCATGGGTCACGCGATCGACGGTCAACGGCGAATGGCGCGACCGCATCGCGGCGGCATCGAAGACGGTTCGGAGTGTCATCGATGCTGGAAACGCCGAAATTTCTGCCACCGATGACGAGATCATCAACGCACTGGGGGACACCGATGCACGACTTTCACAAGCCGAAACTGCGCTTCGCTCGATCAAGGTTTCTAAGTCTGCCAGCGGTGGCGAGTGTCGCATTCCTAGCGGGATGCTCAAATAACGTTGTTGTCCATCCCGTTGCATTAAAGTCGGTCGATGCGCGGCTTATGAAATCGCCGGGCATTCCGCGCTGCAATCTACCCGATCGTGCCGACTATGAGCCGCGGGAAGTAATCGTCTACGCGAAGTGCTGGGAAGCCGCGTATCATTCGATTGCCGCCCGCCATATTGGCTTACAGCGGGCCGTGCGTGCGCGCGAGCAAATCGCGGCGAAAGCAGTCAAAGCGTCGAAGGGGTCGTGAACTATGAGCACGGCGATGGATTTTCAAACTCAATTAGAACGGCTCATCACCGATGCAATACAACGGCCACCAGATGCACCCGCCCGATCACACGGCGATCCTGTTGGATCAAACGCAGGAACTCCGCAAGCAATCGAACGCGCTGGGCTGGATCATGTCGCAGTTGAGCAGCGGCAACGAAGTCCACAAGGAATTGCGGGGCGATACGCGCGACCTGAAAATAGCAGTTCAGGAACTCAAGTCGGACGTTGCCCAATTGAAGGCGTCGGCAACGCCAAAAGACAGCAAGCCCCTCAAGTTCAACGTGATCGCCGACAGCCTCGCGGGCCTGTTGCACGCTGGAAAACCTTATATGGTCTGTGGCGTGCTTGTGGCTGGAAAATTGCTAGGGCTTGGGCCGTCTTGGATAGAACCGCTCATCGAGAAGCTCGCAAAGGCGCTGCTGTCTTGATTGGATTGTGCTTCCTGATTTTTATATTTTGAGAACCGGCATGAGATAGTGCGCCCCCGCTACGCTCTGCCGTACAAAGCCCCGTCACGCTCTAAGCACCCAGGGCGTGGCGGGGCGGTTTTTTCGTTGCATTCGATTTGTTGGCGATATTGCGCATGACGCCTCGCTCATGCGCAATTGGCGGCCCTGTAGCTGTGCACTTAGTCTGGCCGGTGTGACGGGCCTCTATTTGGTTTCTTGGCGCAACTCTACGCCAGCCAGATCGAACATCTCAAAACCGTACTGGCTCATGCCGCCGCGACGGAACAAAAGCGCTTCCAATTCTGGCACGTCAATATCGTGCGTTTCGTACTGCTCGCCACTCGCCCCGCTATCTGCGTCGCTGCGCCAGCGCCTCTTTATGATAAACCTGAGCATCAGAGCGGCCTTTCACTTACAATTGGTAGAGGCAATTTCAGCGACGCGAATGAGCGTCTTCATAGCGCCGTCCGTGTCGCCATCGTCAAGTTCGGCTTGAGCTAGAACAGCAAGCCCCCATATCTGAGCTGCAAACCCTTCGTCAGATGATGGCAAAGGCGACGAAAGGTATGCGTTGAACCTGTCGCGCTGCGCCTCGTCGTCAAAGTTTAATGTGCTTTTTGCGTTTTAGGCGGCCTTATGTTGGTTGCTTGTTTCTGATCGCTTCCTCGATGATTTCGAGGGCGTTATACCACGGGCAGTTCAGGTTGCTGTGCTCGCCAATTTCTTCACCAAAAAGGGTCGCGATAGCATCGGCAAGTTTGTCGGCGGCGTCCTGCGCCTTGTCGCGGTCGTCGATCGTCTGCAAGTGTGCTCGTTCTTCCGCATCGAGTTCAGCTTGTAGCTTGACCACGGATCGAAACGCTCCCCTCACATCATCAGCGAACGACATTTGCGGCCTCTATCTGATTTTGCGTGATGGCTAGGCGATCTCAGTAGTCGCCATCACTGACCCTTCCAGCATTCGCCGTTCCGCCGGTCCACAATCGTTATGGCACGGCGCTTGACTTTTTGTCAAGCATAGTGTCTAAGAATACCCCTGGAATAAATTCTTGGAATACTGTTCTCAGTGGGCAATGAAAAAGAAAAAACGGCAGACAGGGCCAGCGGACGGGACGCGGCTGATCGGCTATGCGCGCGTATCGACGGCGGAACAAAATCTGGAAACGCAGCTAGTCGAGCTTCGCAGGGCGGGCGTTCTGGACGACAATCTCTACTCGGAACACATCAGCGGTGTAGCGCAGAAGCGCCCGCAACTGGAGATGGCGATTTCGGACGTTCGCGAGGGCGACACGTTCGTCGTGTGGAAGCTGGACCGCATGGGCCGGTCGCTACTGGACCTGCTGGACAAGCTTCGAAAGCTGGAACGCGAGAACGTCAAATTCAAGTCGCTGACGGAAGGGATAGACACGACCACGCCGGGCGGGCGGCTGATCCTTCACGTCATGGGATCGCTGGCGCAATTCGAGCGCGATCTAGTCGTCGAGCGAACGAGAGCGGGAGTGAAGCGACACATAGAGCAGGGCGGCAAGATCGGCGCGGAACGGATACTGACGCCGGCCAAACTGAAGCGCATTCACACCAGACTTTCAAAGGGCGAAAGCGTCCGCAACGTCGCAAAATCGTTCGGTGTCTCAACGCAAGCGATCTATCACTACTTTCCGGGTGGCCTCAAAGCAGTGAAACTTTCCAAGGACTGAGCAAGCGCTATTTCTACGTTTACGCGCTGTTCAATCAGTTCGATAAAACGCTTTTGTACGTTGGCTGTACTGGCCGGTTGTTGAGGCGCTACACGGCGCATTGTTCGCATCGAGTGTGGGGTGAAGGCGGGTATCCGATTTTAGGCATCATCTCAAAGCACCGCACACGAGCAGCGGCGCTAGCCAAAGAACGGCATTGCATTGCGATCTACAGCCCGCCTGTAAATATTGCCGAAACTGGAAGGCCGAGAGGCTTGCCGCCTGATGCAATGCCAATCGAGCGTGCGCGCAAGATTTGGCACGGGCATCCTAAAAAGGTGAATAAGGACGTGGTTGCGAAGATGCCGGGATGGACGCTCGATGGAGCGAAGCGCATCCTTGGACGGAGAGAACTTTATTACGCGACTAAACGATAGGAGGCGCATTTGCGGATCAGTTCAGACGAGAATGACCCCGGCTACCGGCGCGATGCTGTGCACTCAAATGTCGAAATCCGCTTCAACGGCAAGCGCGTCTTTAACGTCATCACTGCCGACGATGTGACCGGCGAGTTGCAGATTTGCAGGTCATCCCTCAATGGCGAAAAGCCGATCAGGGTTCAGAAGGATAGAGGTGCCGCCGATTTGTATTTCTATAAAGGCGTCGTCGATATTCGCCACAAACCATAAGGAGCGTGTCATGACCCTCACAGATACCAAGCCAACCGTCTCGGATGAAGTGCGATCATCGTTCGATCTGAGTAGGTTTGCCGACGAGACAGCTACGGCCGTCGTGCGGCGCGTTGCGGGGTTGGGGGATAGAAACAGCCCCGACGATTGGCCGGAAGCGATGCTCGTCACTGGCAAGGAATTGCACCTGATCGTGTCAAGCGAGCTTGCTGAGGATGATCTTCTCTCCCGAGTAAGGACGCTGGAGGAAGCTATGCGGAAGGCTGTCAAAATCATCGACACGAACCTCTATCACCAGCGCGAAAAGGTTCAGGACGCATCGACCATCCTGCGCCAAGCCCTTGGAGGACAGTAAATTGGATACCATGGGTAAAACGCATGGCCTGGGGCCGATCTTGTATTCTGGCACACGCGACGAGCTACAGACGAAGCTACGCGCTCGCGATGACGAAATCTCCCGCCTAACAGAAGAGAATGAGAGGCTGAGGAAAGTCGCTGACGATAAGCTTGGCGACTTTTATCTTGAGGCTTGGGAGGTGGCTGCCGACGCGCTCCACAAGGAACTTCTGTTGCAAGTTGAGCACCTAATGGATTCGAAGGAAGGCACGCCAGCAGCGCAGCACCTGAGCTATTTGGCAGAGTTGGTCGGGGCATACGAGGAAGCGCGTTTTGGGGTGGAAGAATGAAAATTGTCACCAGAATTGGTCGCCTGTCTGACCCGCGCATTAAGCGCACGCCTGCTGGCTATAAGGCCGATGGCGTGACGGGGACGTTCACAACGTGGATCGCAGCATTCGAGGCCATGTCCGATTCTATCGCCCGCACTGCTCTATCTAAAGGGGAGGGGGAATGACAACCGCTGAGCTTTTCTCCGAGGACGAATGGCGGGCTCGCGACGATCTGCGGAAGTATTGGGGCGCGTTTTGCGATGCCGACGTTATCCCAATTGATCGCGACGACTTCACGGATCGTCTCGAAAAGTTCGACCTCGTTGAGTGGCGCAAGGTCACTCGACGCGACGTTGAGGCCACGATGTTCGCTGCCGAACTCGGTTTGGAAGTCGGCGGCATGTGCTGGGACTTGACGGCCAAAGGGCACAAGGTTTTTCGATATTCGCCACAAACCATAAGGAGGCAATGCGATGTGGGTCATTGAACGCTATCATATGTGCGAACTTCAGTATTGGGCGGGCGCTAACATTCGCCGCGGGAGTGAGTGGCGTCCGAAGTTTGATGGCGCTGTAAAGTTTGCAGATTACGAAAGCGCGATGCGAGTGCTAACCGACCTTTGTGACGGCAATGGCCGCGTCGTTGAGCACTCGCTCGTCAAGGCAGCATAAGGAGGCAACCGATGGCTGCGGAATACATCTACATCGGCGTTCGAAAGTCGGACGGTGCGATCCGCGCGACGTGCTGCGACGATGTTGGAGAGGAAGCCGACACAGCGGCGAAGGTGGCCGACTGGATCAAACGCGGTTACGCCGTTGAACGATTGACGGATGCGCAGTATCGCGAACGCTTAGCCAAATGAAGGAGAGTTCCACTGCGCTGCGGGCGTTTCGGCGGTTCTACCTTAACAGCGCAGTCGTAGCCCGAGCCGGGGCGGGTGGAAATCCCCCGGCGTCAAACAATGGAGGCAAAATGCGAGTTAGCTCAGAGAGTGATGATCCGGGCTTTGATCCTTTGTGGTCGGAGAAAAAGTTCGACATCTATTTCAACGGCAAGCGCGTGTTCAACGTCATTACTGCCGACGATGTGACCGGCGAATTGCACGTCTGCCGGTCAGAGTTGCACGGCGAGAAGCCTGTAAGCGTCCACAAGCAGAAAGGCGCTGCCGACCTGTACCGATACAGAGGCTTGGTCGATATTCGCGAGACAGCATAAGGAGCGTCTCAAATAAGAGACGGATCATGTCGTATCGCGGCAGGCGTCTCAAATGTGAGACGCCTATCCAGGAGCGTCATGCACGCGGCGTGAACAGGATGCCCGCGACGTGTTCATTGTTCCGGCTTTTGCGAACATGACTGCCGGCGGCACGCTCTAGGGCGTTGCCGCTATTTTGTGCCCGCGTTGCAGTTGGAACTTGGCGAGAACGTCCGAGCATCCTTTGTGCCATGATTTGTGCGGTTGTTGGTTCGCTTTGTGCGCTTCGTTCGCGGCATGTTCGGTCTATCGGATTTCCGATCCACTTCCAAAAATCATATATATCAAAGGGGTTTACTGGTAGCGGGGGCCGGACTTGAACCGGCGACCTACGGATTATGATTTCATAGCGTCAATGGCGTTTTCTGCTTTTAATTCAATGGCCGTCGAATCATCGTGTGCCGCCGATTGTGCCTTCTTGCTCACGAAACCGAACTTCGGCTCGCTGAGCGCTGCATTCAGTTGCGGCAGCAAGTTCTCCCGCTCGCGGATCGTGCCAACCGCATCGTGCAGGTTTTCGACTTTCAGGAAGGCGTAGATTTTCTCCGTCGTCACGACCGAGGCATGACCGAGCCACTTCGAGACGATCGTCATGGCGACCTTGTGATCTTGCAGCAGCCGGCACCCGCAAGTCCGGCGCAGATCGTGGACGCTCACGTCATGGATACCGACCGCGGCGGCGTAGCGCTGAAATGTGTGGTTCAGATCATTGAAGCCTCGGCCGGCGGCTGTCCGCCAAAAGACGAGATCGGAATGCGCGTTCTTAGGCATCGCCAGCAATAGCCGCTCGAGCCGCGGCAGGATCGGGATTTGCCGTTCTTTGAGCGCCTTTGTAGCATCGGCCGGAACCGTGATTTCGAGCTTGGCCATGTCGATCCAGGCCCAACGCATCGCCAAAAGTTCCTGGGCGCGCATTCCCGTGTCGATGTAGGCGGCGAACGCGGCGGCGATCATCCATTTTTCGTGCGCCCGGATCGCGTCCGGCGCGCGTGCCAGATCGGCAGCATAGGTCAGCACGGCCAATTCCTCGGCGTGACTGAGGTATCGCGTCTCGGGCTGGGCGTTGACGAGGGCTCCGCGCCGCTTCTGTGCGCGCAGGAACGGCAAGACCGGATTAGCGTCGGCCTTTTCGAAGTCGGCCGCGATCGTGAACACCGACGACAGGCAAGCCAGATCGCGAATGATCGTACTATCGGTGACGCCGTCCTTGCGCCTGCCCGAGACGAATTTCGCAAGCTCGCCTCGGGTTATGTCTTTGAGCGCGAACCATTCGAAGCGCGGCGTCAAGTTCAACAGGCTTACGAGGTAACGTTGTTGCGACGACCTTTTGAGCGTTCCTAAGTGGTGCTCTGTAAAGAGATCGACCGCCTCGCGGAAACTTGTGTCTTTCTGCGCTGGGCCCGTTTCAAATTCCGCGATCCATTTGGCGTGAGCTGTCTCAGCCTCTCGTTTAACGCGCGTGTTAAAGGAACGTCGGCGCTCAATCCCGCCGATGACCTTGCGCCCGTGCGCCCAGCCGTTCCGCCAGTAGATCGACATTTGACGCCCTTTGGTCTGCCGGCCGCGAGCCACGCTTCGAAGCCGTCTTTGTCAAAAATGATAGAGCGGCAGTCATGGGGTTGCGAGGCCCATTCAACCCGCTTGGCTAATTTTTGAAAATAGCGCTGGGATAGGCCCGTGCGTTCGGAAAGCTGCTTTGCTGTTAGCCCGGTCATGCCACCTTGCTCCCCGCCTTGTTCGCCATCACGATCTTGAACATTGCCACGTCGTCGGGGCTGGCGTTCCACAGCGCTGCCGCCAACTCAAGGCCGTCAATTCCGCGCTCTTTCAGCCATGACAACTCGCGCTTTGTGCCGACGCTATGGACGCCGGTTGCTTGGTCGATGTGATGCACGAGCGAACACAGCGGGATTGAATACTTGTCCGGCGACTTGATCGCGGCGCCGCGCTCGCCCGTCTGTCGCAAGTGGTGCGCGTCACAGCCGACAACGTTGCACCCCGGAATTGCACAAGGCATCCGGCGGATCGCGGCCAAGTGCCTTTCGCAGTTGCCCGGCCGGTCCTTGCGCTTGTCGCGGTTCTTTTCCTTTTTGCGCTTCACTCGGGACGGCTTGAAATTGCCGATCGTGTTTCCCTCGCGGACCTGACTAGCCACTGAGCAGCCCCCGATCTTTGGCGTCCTGAATTTTTCGGACGGTCACTTTCGCGTCCGGGAAAACGTCGAGCACTTTCACGAGCGCCTTGATCGGTTCGCGCGCACTTATGAGTTTTTCGATTGTCTCGATCGCAGCCTCTAAGCCGGCGCGCCTCGTCTCGTCGGGCTGCATATGGAGCATTTCCCGAATGCACGAGGCTTGAAACGACATGCTTCGCGGGTCGCTCAAAACGGCACATCGCAGAACAGCGCCTCTTTTGCCTCTGAAACTTCCGCGTCTGTCATAGGCTCGATTAGATCAAAGCTCACGCCGTTCCATTCGGCGAACCAAGCCATACTATCGCCGTGCGTAAACCGAGCCTCTTGCTCGGCTGTGGCGTAGCAGTAGACGGGATCGCCGCCATCGAAGCGGACACAGGTGATCGGCGTATCGCCACCGATGGCAGTCATGCCAAGCGTCACCATCACAGGGGTTCTATTCATGCTGCCATCTCCCGCCCTAATGCCTGCCGTCCGCTTTCTGTAATCCGAAACCGCTTCCCCGCTTTTCGTTTGCGCGGAACTATCGGCGTTAGAAATCCCAAGATTTGCAGCATCCCGAGCGCGTGCTTTGCCTCGGTCCAAGGCCCGAGCTTGTGAAGCTCTGACGTCGCCGGGGCGTTTATGCCGTCGCATTGCTCGACGTGCGCTAGCATTGTGCGCTCTAGTTCGGTCATGTCACTTTTTCCCGTAATTTTTGATATCGTCGGCAGCCTGATGAAGCGCGCGAAGTGCCATATCCAAGCCGCAGACTTCTCTAATTTTGACGGCGTTGAACATGACGTTATCGGCGCAAAGCCCGACGAACGCGGCGAGGCGTTCTTGCTCTGTCGGCTCGTGCTGATCGATCCGCCAAGGTTCGCGCGTTTTAAGGTCAATGACCTTTCGCTCTGCGGTCATGGGTTCAGCCACCACATCATGTCTCGGTCGCTCAGATTGTCCCAAGCGTTCGTCGCATTGAGCGCGCGCACATTCGCTTGCGCGTCGGTTCGCGCTGATGCGATTTGCTGTTGCTCTAAAATTGGCTCGATGATCGCGTGCGCTTTAGCCTCGTCGCGTATCGTCTCACGGCGCTGGCGCTCGATCCTTTCGAGCACCCGCGCTATCGGTTCGCTGATGTGTTCAAAGGCGGTCATGGATGCGCCTCCAATTGATCGCGATATAAAGGATTGCGAATGCTGCGATCAGCCCCGCGTCGGACGTGTTGACGTCAATCCAATCGAGCATGGCGGTCATGCTGGCACCGCATCGACGCTGGGCACGGCCATGCCGGCTGCATTGGGATTGACTGACGGTCGAACCAGATCATCCAGCCCTTGCGCCATAGTTCCGTCTCGCGGAACTCGTACATCATCCCCGACTGAGCATCCTTGTAACCGCGCACCATGTCGGTGGCCGGCAAGGTCTGTGGTGTGTGTGACATCGGTCATCGTCTCGCCCTCAAACTCATGCACGCCTCGGAAAAATTGAGGGGCCGGATAAACTCCCCAGCCGAACGCGCGGCCCTCACGTCGCGCCGCCGGCCCATCAGTTCGGCAGAACGGGACCGGGTGTTAGGTCAGCCATCCCGTCCTGCCGTACCCCGCTGCCATGTGGAGGAAGCCCCATTGCGTCGGTGTGTTCTTAAATTCTCAGAATTTGAGACAAGCGTCAACACCTAATTCGCAAATTCTGAGAATTTGACGAAATTGCTCTGTGCGTTTTTAATGGCGGTGTGTCATTGAGGGGGACGCATGGGCTGGATTAAAGCAATCGCCGTCACGATTGGGTGTGTCGCTGCGATATCCGTTGTCGCGCGAATGGCGGGCATCAAATCAAAGCCCGCAAAAGTCATGGCCCCTGCCAAATATGACTTACACAGCGACCCTGAGTATATTGAGATGACGCGCCGTCAATCGGTGGATATCGATGATATGAAATGGCATCTTGGCGGGTTCGACACGGTCATGATCGCGAGCTTCACAATCAAAAATGAGCGCGCCGTGCACATCAAGGACGTGATTGTCCGATGCGACGTGACGGCCCCGAGCGGGGCAAAGCTCGGGTCGCCAGTCAAAACCGTTTTTCAATCAATCGGACCGGGCAAATCGGTCAAAATTCGTGATTTATCTATGGGATTTGTGCGCGACGCTGCTCAAGCGGCTAGCGCGGTCTGCTACGTCGAAAACCACTCAGACGGCTAAATATCCCGGACGTGCTTGGTGGCCCGCGCGATGACGTGGCCGGGATTGTCGGCATCCACCGTAATCTGCGGATAATCGGGGTTCGGCGCTACCAGCGTGAACTTGCCGTGGTCAAATTGCGAACTCGGCCGGAAGCGGCGGAACACGCCCATGCTCTGATTGTGGATCGCGGCTATAACCATTCGGCCGGGCGTCGCGGGCGTGTCGGGTTCGCAGATCACGATCTCATTCGCGTGAAATTCTGGCGCGCCGCTCTCATCTGTCAGGCGCACCGCGAATGCACTCTCTGAAACACTTACGCCCGGAACCGAAACCATAGCCACGCCATCCCACGCAGTTAACGCTCTTTCATCGGGGCGTAGTGTTCCTAATTTGTTCATGTCGAGCAATGGAATTTTCTTAAGTTGAACAATGTTTTCGACTTTTTCCCCATACCGCAACTCACTCTCATCTAATCCGACAGCGCCAGCCAGCTTGCGGATGACGTCGCCGCGCGGGTTTTCGACGACGCCTTTGAGGTAGCCGTACACGCTTTTGACCGGAATATTTGTCGCGTCCGCAATGGCTTCTGGCGAAACCTTATTTTCGGTCATGACTATCTGTAGACGTTGCCACCATTTCATTGTGGCAACCTACAATTCCCGCACTGCCTGCAATAGCCACAATGTAGTCCAAATTTCTGAGCTTGCCAATTCTCAAAATTTGAGCCATGGTCGCAGGCATGTATTGCCCGACTGTGAGAGACATTATTCAGGACTGCGGTGGCCCCTCTAGGATCGCCAGCGAAAGCCGCGCGCACGAGCACTCGATTTCCGAAAAGGGGGTCTACTCGTGGCACCGCATCGGCATTCCGCAGAAGCATTGGCCTGTTGTGATGGCCCTTAGCGGTCGAGACGAGAGACAGATTTTTGCGGCGAACCAAGCACTAACGGCATCGGGAAACGATAGCCGCGTCGTGTGCGATGCGCCGTTGCGGGTTGCATAGTTGCGACGCCCCTAGTCCGGCGGACCTAGTGCGTGCGGGGTTCGATACAGGCCCATGATGCCCTGAGAGGGGTTATGGCGGCGGGGCGTCCGGTGAAAGCCGACTTCTTAGTCGCTAATCAGGTCGATCAGCACGGCGTAAGTAGCGTTGCGTTTTCAGTCGTTAGCGTAGGGGGCTTAGGCCCGGCGGAACACGTCACGCACGCGAGATGGAATTGGGGACCGACCCGAAACCCGAGGCGATTGCGCGACACCTACGCCGGTTTCGGGACATGGAACGCTTGCGCCGATGCGCGCGGGCCTTTCGGGGGATTGATCGCCCTCTGACCTGAGCCTCCTACGGTGACGATTGGATCGTCACCGCCCTCCTTGGGCGTTTCCTCCATAGACTTGCGGCGGGGCACGCAACTGCTCCGCCGCCCTTTCGTAGCGGGCAATATGGGCTTTTCGTTGACATCATTGGCGATGCTTTTGGCACCCGCTGCCATCGTTGGCAGGGCTAACCCGAAGCATTTGCAATTGGTTCCGCCGTCCCCGCCATCGGTGCAGCCACCGATGGCGAGCGGAACTGCCACCGATCCAGTGGTTTCGCTCATCGTTGTCACGCCACGGGCATCGGCGATTGATCGCGACACAGCGATGAAAGAATTTATGGCCGCGATGATCGATTGCGGCGCGGGCGGCGCGCTCGCATTCCGGCACGTTGCGCGAAACTACGCGCAGCTCGGCGCCACCGCTGGCTGGCCACCGTTGAAAGACAAGGCGCTATCGTTGGCTCTTGCCCGCCACGGATGCACCAAGCACGTCGGCCCCCGTCAAAAGGATGGATCGCGGCCAACGATCGTCACATTCCCCAAGACGCAACGCAGGAGGCTATCGGCATGATGACGAAACGCCAGCAAGAGACGCTTTACGCACTGTTGGATCAAGCGGCTGCCAACGGTGGCTCGCTCGATGATCTCGCCAAGCGCATCGGTGCCCACGGCCGCGGCACCGCTCACAACATGGTTGCCGGTCTTGAGGCGCGTGGCCTGTATCGCCGCGCCAAGGGCCGCAAACGCCCAGCATTCAGCGCCGCAGCTTTCAAGTTCATTCCCGTTGGCGATCTGCCGGCGCCGGACGAATAGCCAAAAAGCAAATCCCCAGACCTTGCCGGGTCCAGGGATTTGAAACTGATCGGGGTTCGGGCCTTGCCGGGCTGGAACCATTGTCGAAGGGCCATGCAGCGGCCGATCGTAGAAGGAACGCAAGAGTGTCAATACACGAACCAGCGATTTCGCGCAAGTCAACCCCTGTTGATAATCTGGGGACAGGCGGCGCGCGCCCCCCGTACAATCTTGAGGCCGAACAGGCGCTTTTAGGTGCCCTGCTTCTCAGCAATCAAGCCGCCGAATATATCCCCGAATTGACGCCCGAACACTTCTTTGACGGCCTACACGGCCGAATGTTCGCGGCTATGTCCGACGAAATGGTCCGGGGGCGAGCGTTCAGCCCCGTGACGCTCGCCGAACGGTTCCGAACGGAAATCGTTCGGGAAAATCTCAATGGCGCTCAATACCTTGGCCGATTAGCGGCTGATGCAACGAGTATTCGGAACGTTCGGGATTACGCCCGAACGATCATCGAACTAGCCCAGCGGCGCACCCTGATTGTGGTCGCCGAGGACTTGGCGAACCGGGCATTCGATCCGAACGATCCGTCGAGCCCGGCGGAACTGATCGAACATGCCGAACGGCAATTGTTTCACGCCTCAACAGCCGGGAAATCCGGGCAGGAAGTCGAACTTTCGGACGCCGTCCGGCTAGCGGTCGATAGCGCGAACCGCGCCCGGATGGACGGTGGCGGCATGTCCGGCCTGCCGACGGGGTTTATCGATCTAGACCACAAGCTCGGCGGGCTTGGGGCTGGCGACCTGGTCATAATCGCCGGCCGCCCGTCGATGGGCAAAACGGCGCTTGCAATGAATATCGCCGGAAACGTCGCCGAAACCGGCGATTTCGTCCATTTTTTCAGCATGGAAATGAGCCCCGAGCAGCTCGCAAACCGCCAACTTGCCGAGCACTCCGGGGTGGCATCGGACAGGTTGCGCCGGGGGGATTTCACCGAAGACGAGTTCCGCGCCGTGGCGCGCGCCGCCGAGAAGCTTTCAGGGCTGCCGTGCGTGATCGATAGGACTGGCGGCATCAGCATTTCGGCGCTGTCAGCCAAGGCCCGCCGCATGGCCCGCAAGCGCAAGACAAAGCTTATCGTGATCGACTATTTGCAGCTCATGTCCGGCAGCAATGGCAAGGGTGGCAACCGGGTCAATGACATTACGGAAATAACGACCGGCCTCAAGGCGCTCGCCGGCGAACTTCAAATCCCGATCATCGCGCTAAGCCAGCTTTCCCGAGCCGTCGAAAGCCGAACCGACAAGCGGCCCATGCTTTCCGATCTGCGCGAAAGCGGCTCGATCGAGCAGGACGCCGACGTTGTGATGTTCGTTTATCGCGATGAATACTACATTGAGCGCACCAAGCCCGACGAAACCGATCCGAAGTTCACCGAATGGCTGCAAGCCATGTCGCGCGCCAAGGGCAAGGCCGAGGTCATTCTGGGCAAGCAGCGTCACGGCGCAGTCGGTATCGTTGAAATGGCGTTTGATGGCCCTCGGACGCGGTTCAGTGACCTTGCGCGCGGGGTCGGACAATGACGATCGACAACGGCGGCCCGCCCCTTGAAATCGACGCCAAACTGCGCTGGGTCAAGGTCAATATCACCGAAATCCTTGAGGGGATTGAGGAATTGTCATGGGAACAGCGCGGCTATTACCTCACGGCGCTGTTCAAAATGTACGCCCGAATGGGTGGGCTGCCGGCCGACAAGTACGAAGGCGCCAAGGCGATGCGCTGCGACGTGCGCTTTTTCCAGCGGTTGCGCGATCAGATCGTCGCCACGGGCAAGTTCTACGTCGAGGACGGGTTGCTCAAAAACTCGCGGGTCGAGCGCGAGATCGCCGAATATGTTCGCGAGCACAAAAAGCGTCGGGACGCCGCCCTTGAGCGCGAACAGCGCCGCCGGGAGGCCGAGGCTGGCGCGCAGGCAAATGCCGAGTTGCATAGCACTTCCGGGAGACTTCCGGGAGACTTCCGGGAGACTTCGGGGCGAAGTCCGGGAGAAGTCTCGGACACTTCATCGAGACTTGAGGCAGAAAACTCAACAAAATCAAATGACGCGCCGCCACAGCACTACCACAAGCGGACCACTAACCAGAACCAAGAACCAGAACCAGAAGAAAGAAAGAGAAGTATCTTGTCCGAAACGAGTTCGGACGAGGGCGATGCAACTCAATCATCGGGCAAGGCTCGGCGATCCTACCCGGAAGCGTTTGAGCAGTTTTGGCGGCAGTACCCGGACACCCGCAATAATTCGAAGCTTCGCGCTTTCAACGAATGGCGCAAGCTCGACGCGACCGACCGCGAATTGGCGCTGAAGGCCTGCGCCGGCTATGCGCGGTACTGCCTCGAAAACAAGGAATATCGCTGCCTGCACGCCGAGCGGTTCATTTCGCATAGGCGATTTGAGGGCTACGCGGTCGCATCGCAGTCGCCGGGCGGATCCGCGTCGGCGTCGGTCATTTGGTGGCAGGATCCGGCAAAGGTTGCAGCAATCACCGATGCCCAATGGCGCGGATCCATAGCGAAACACGCCAACGGCGTATGGCCGCCCGACAAGCTTGGGCCGGCGCCCGGATCCAAGCGGTGCGTCGTGCCGCAACGGATCATCGACGAACTCAAACTCACCGAAAAATACGACGCCAACGGCATCAGCAAAATTCCGCACTGAGGGGCAAATCACCATGTCTGAAACCGAACCAAAAACCCGCATACCTTACAAGGCTTTCGTTGCCGCTGCGGCGCGCGCCTTTTGCGTCACGCTCGATAAGTTGACCAGCGGCGACCGCCACACGGACGTTGTGCGCGCCCGGTTCGCCGCCGCATTGCTGATCAGGATGCACCGCCCGGAAGCGAGTTTGCCCGAGATCGGGCGTCGATTGGGCGGGCGCGACCACACGACGGTCTTGCACGGCATCAGCCGGGCTAATCGTTTCCTGAAAACCGACCGTGCATTTACCGAGCGATACCTCGCCGCCGAGCGGGATGCCCTTGCGTGGACGCCAGGACGGCCGCAGGCGGACATTCCAGGCTTGATTGTAGTCGTGGCACCCCGAGAGCCAAAACGGCCGCCAGCGGTCAAAATTTTGGCTCTGAGCGATACCGTCGAATACGTGCCGACGGGCGGCAAGACAAAATCCGGCGCCCCGGTGCGCGATGACTTTGATCAAAAGCGCTGGTTTGTTGAAAACGACCGTCGGTTTCGGGCGGCAATGCTGCGCGCGCATCCCGAGCGGGCGCCGGCAGCAATGCGGGAGGCAGCCGAGTGAGACGCCCGAACCGTTACGCCGTCCGAACCGTGCCGCGTGCACCGCTCATTACCGAGGCGGAAGTCTTCGCGCGGGTATTGACCGCGATCAAGACGATTAAAGCGATGCCCGACGGCGAGCGTCGGTTTTTGATTGCCGGAACGAAATCGGGATGGGTGCAAACGCTCGTCGAGTGGGCCGACCTTGTGGCGCAAGCCGAGCAGCCGAAAGACGACGTTGAACCTCGCGAAGTATACCGGCCGAAACGCGCAGAGATATCCGACGCGATGATCGCTGGCGAGTGGTTCGCGCTGCTTGCCATCATCCCGCGAAACGTATCCGAGCACGAACGCCAAATGCGCCGCTATTCATCCGGCTTGGTCAACTCGCGGCTCGTCGTCGATCAGTTGATTTTAGACCTTTGGGCATCGGGCTGGCCGGTCGATTACATCGCAAGTCACTCGCGCGTTCGCATGAGTGAAAAGGAAGTTCTCGCGCGTTTCAAAATCATCGCAGCAGACTTGCACGGGATTGCAAATGGCACAGCAGAACTTGCGGACGTGGATGCCCGGAAACGAGCCGAAAGGGGTCGCCAAGCTCGAGCGCCTGCAAATGGAACAGCAGTTAAAGTTGGCTGAGAAGAAAGCCGACATTGCTGTCGTCTGGGCGCTTGGCGATGGTGACGGTCCGCTCGGCAGCGAGGTCAAGATTGGCTGCGGATCGCGAAGCGCATTCGCCGCTCAAGTCAAAGCCATGCGCGCAGCTCGTTCGCGCACGCTTGCGCATCGTGCAGAAGTTTACGTTCGCGGCGAGGGCGCCGGGCAGCGTTTGAAAAACGCGGTTGCGCAGCGGCTTCATGAACTCGGCTGCGGGCTGGCGAAATCGGATTGGTTCAGTGCTGCATACATCGTCGAAGGCATCGTGACGGAATGCGCAACAATCGAGGGCGTCACGCTTCTGTCGGAAGCCGACGCGCAGGCGATCGAGCAGCAAGAGCTTGAAAAAGTGCAAGCGCAAATGCGTTGAAACTCAGAAAGGGCAGACCATGAATTTGCAAGATCACCTTGTACGGCAGATGGAGTTTTCGGCATCAACGTTCGGGCCGGGCGAGCGCACGAAAGGCGTCGTCGATCACATCAGTAAGGAACTCAAAGAAATCGTCGCCGAGACGCAACCGGAGTTGCGCGCAGCCGAATGGGTTGACGCTGTGATCTTGAGCCTCAATGGCCTATGCCGCGCGCTCGCTACGGCATACCCGTCAATGACGCACGCCGAAATCGCGCGCAAAGCCTGCGAATTTATCGAAGACAAGCAGACGCGCAACGAGGGCCGCAAGTGGCCCGACTGGCGAACGATCGGCAGCGATAGAGCGATCGAGCACGACCGAACCGGCGAGCTTCCCGTCGCGCATCGGGTGAGCGCATGAAAATCAACACGGCTGGCAAGTTGTTCTTTTGGGCGGCGCTTTCCTACGTCCTCGCGCTCGCGCTGATGTTTGGAATTGTTGTGCTCGGGGTTTGGCTGACGAGGGGAGGTTGATATGGCTTCGAAAGCATTCAAGGGCTATCGCACTGCGCCCGTGCAAGACGGCAGCGCCCGCGTTAAGCTAGGGCGCGTTCCATATTTCGGTGCTAAGGACAAAAGCGCCAAGATCAGGCAACGCAAATCGAAAAAGGTTCGCGTCGTTCAGGGCGGCTTCGCTGCGCTGTTTACTCCGGTCAAGGGTGGGAAATGAGCACGATCAAGCGCGTGATTGTGGAGCTGGACGATGGCCAATCAATCTCTGTTGACGGCGCGCACCTTGTCGGCGCCGCCATAGAGGATTGGGCAGCGCCTGATCTTTTGATACATCGCGACTTGCTGGTGTTGCGCATGGCCTACCCCGAGGAAATGAAAAAGCCCGCCGCACCAGATGATGCGACGGGCTGAAATGTGTACCGAGAGTACAGTTTATCGGCATTCGGTAAACTGATTATCCGACAGCCTTGCGGCGGCCGTGCTGTTGGCGAGGAATGCTGTTGCCCTCGGCTGCCCATTGCTTAAACCAGCCCGATAGCGTCCCTTGCGGCACGCCATACGCGCGGTGAATAGCGATCTGGCTCGGGAACCGTTCGCCTCTGGCGAGACGCTCGGTTATATCGGCGCGCAACTCGTCACGCTCCCAACGACGCGGGCGAATGACTTTACTGCCGCCGCCGGGGCCACCGTTGCCATCCGGCTCAAGATCGCCCCGGAACAGAGCCGCTACTTTTGCAAGCTCAAATTCAGAGACGCCACCGAAGTCAGATTGTCCGCCATCGTTGGCCGCAGTTAGAGCCATCGGTGCCGGTTCCTCTGATACAGCGATGCGCGGCAACTCGACGGCAGGCGCCACCGTTGCCGCTTCTTTGCGTGCTGGTACCGTTACCCCGTGCGCTCCAAACGCTACAAGTCCGGCCGCAAGGCCGTTCATAGCGAGGGATTTGAGCGCTGCCGCTGCTAGGTCAATCACCCAAGCCGCGAAGCCTGAACGGTCAGCCAATGGGTTTGCAGACGGCGGGCGGTTCGTCTTGGCATAATCGGTGTTTGCTTTGTCGAGCGCGGCTTGCGCAGCGATGACGGCGTTACCGAGTGCCAAAACGCAGTTCTTGAGGCAGTCGCGCGCCGCAGCGTTATCCGTCACAGCGTTTTGTGCTTTGACGAGTGCAGCCTCGGCGTTTTTGATCGTTCCCCGCATTGTTTCACGGCTCAAAAGCACCGTATCAGTGGCGCTTTGGGTCGTTTCGCGGCTGGCAATCTCCCGTTCGGCGGTTTTCACAAAGTTGTAGCCTTCACCGCAGAGTAGGCAGAAAATCAAGAAACCGCCGAGCGCGTAACGCTTGGCAGATATTGCGATGCCGATAATGCCCGCCGTGACGAACACGCCGAGCGCTAGGGCATAGATCGCGTCGAGATCAGCGCCCGTTGCCTTGGTGGCTTGGGCCGTTCCGTTGGCGATGGATAGTAGTAGAAAACCGCTCGCGGCGATTGCCACGAGACGGGCTAGGGTGATAATCAGGCTCATAGCTTCAATCCTTGTTCCATAAGGTTGAGGTCAGGCCCGCGTCCAGACTGATGATCTGAGCGTGGGCCGCTTTGTTTTCTGACGGGTCACATCAGCGAGGGCATTACCCCCGGACGGCCGGGCATAGCTTCGCCCTTGGCCGTTTCGGCCTTTTTTCGGCTGTCTGGGTGTCCCTTAGTCTCTGGGTGCCGGGGTGGTTCTTTGCCCTTTTTCCCGGTCCTGCATCTTGCCTTGGGGCCAATTCAGCGTCTCAATATGTCTATTATGGTATACCTGCGTATATACGTCAATAGGCAGGCGATGAAATGTTGGGGTAAACCGATCACATTATCGTGAATATACAGGTATATCCCCGTGTACTATGTTCCGCTCATGGAAAAGCGCACGCAGATCGGGCTAAAGCTCCCGCCCTCTCTGATCGAGAGGCTAGACGAAATCCGATTGGCTATGGATTTCCCGCCCGACCGCACCGAGATCATCGAGCGCGCGATAGTCGAGTGGTGCGATAAAGCCGACAAAGTCGATAAAGCCAAACGGCGGAAGTAATCCATGTGCGTCCGTAGCCGTCCCATTGCGTCCGGTTGGTGCTCTGTGAACGTGTATGAACTCGTGTGAAGTTGTGTGATGTTAGATAACGTTAGGCGCAGAAAGTGTCGATAAAATAAGGCTTTCTGTTTACGTCCGCGTTTCTCGTGCTAGCGTTTTCGAAGATGATTTGGAGGGGTTATCATGAGCAGCAAAACGGCATTCGCCGAGAAGTTTGAACAGCGCGGCATATCTCGCGTGGCGATTAAAATGCAGATCGCAATATCAGAATTTCAGAATAACGGCGGCACCTATAACGCGCTTATCGCGATGGTTGATGCCGCTTACGGAATGGGGAGCGATGGCCAGGGAAGCAATGCCGGTAAGGCCGTCCTCGGTTTGCCTTCGTCTCCCCACACTCATGCAGCGAAGGGCCATGGGAATGATGCCGATAAGGCCAACCCCCGACTGCCCGACGCTGCACCCTATGGAACGGAGGAAGGCCAAGCGAACCGTGCCGATAAGGCCTGGGATTTTATGCCAACCTCCGTTTCTACTGAAAGCAGCGAGGGAGGCCAAGGCGCACATGCCGATGAGGCCAGCCGTGGCTTGCCTCCCTCTGCTGCCCACAATGCCGAGCGTCACCTTTACGTCAGAAGCCCCGATAGTGATTTGGAGCGCGGCGACAAGGGGCGCTTTGAAAGCACCAGACCTAAGCCGGTCCTAGTTCACAAATCGCTGACGCCTGCCGATCTCCGCGCTATGGCTGACACCAAAAAGCAGGCCGCCGTGACGATCATGGAGACGCTCAAGATCGACGGGCGCTCTATAGGCGATTGGACGATCGGAGAAGCGTTGCGAGTTGGGCGCGACAAGCTTTGCAACGGGCACATTCTCGTAGCCGTGGCGCGGCACTATTCGAACGCAGACCATAACGCCAAGGTCCGCGATCTGATTAAGCTCGGGGACTTGCAGCGCATCATCCAACAAGCCGCGGAGGCCGTCGATGCAGTTTGATCTTACCGATACGATCGCTCAAATTCAGAGCAAGCACCGCCAGCGCATGTTCGCCATGGAGCAGCGCAAGCGCGCCGACCTAGCCATGGGCTCATTCCTCCGCGTTATGCACGGCTGGCAGAGGGATGGCGACGAGGACGTGAACAAGGCCGCCAAGGCGACAGTCGAAGCGCTTATGGAAGCTGGTGAGGCTGAGCACGCCATAAACAAAGCTCTGGAAGCGCACGCAAACGGTGATGCGGGGGCTGCTAGGGCCGCCAGCAAGCCGTTTACTCCGCCCGATGGATATGCCGAGTGGGGTGGCATCATTCTGGCGTCGATCAAGGCTCGCGCCCCGTTTGATGCTATCGAGGCGGAAACGACCAAAGCCATTGAGGCGCTGGCTCAGACGCTTCCGGTTTGGGAATGGGCCAAGGACGTGAAGGGTCTAAGCGCTCGGTTTGTCGGGACGATCGTTGCTGAGGCTGGCGATTTGTCCGGCTATCCGAAAAAAGGCCACCTTTGGAAGCGCATGGGGCTTGCCGTCCTCGACGGTCGACGCCAAGGCGGACTTCCGAAGTCAGCAAGCGCTGGGGACTGGATTGCGCATGGCTACAACCGCAAGCGCCGCTCGCATATGTACGTCATCGGCGACGTGATGGTGAAGGTGGGCGAGCATTACAAGGACGTGTTTCGTCAGCGGTGTGCTTACGAGTACGCAATAGCCTTGGCTGCCGGCTTCGAAGTCGTGTCCTCTACGGAAACGACCATCGAGACGTGGGCCAAGCGCGGGCTTGCTGTTCGCAAGGTGACGAAAGCAAAACAGAACGCTGCGACGATGGTGGGCGCTGGGCACTTGCACCGCCGAGCACAGCGCTATATGGAGAAAATCCTGCTGCGAGACTTGCTGCGGGAATGGAAAGCCGCTCAGTTGGGCCAGATAATCGCTGCCGATAAGGCCATATGCTCGATGCCCAATGAGCGGCCCACTAACACTGCGGGAGGCGGTGAAGCACCGCGCGCCGCTGCATGAATAGGGTTCGCGGCGAGGCCTTTTGACCATTGCTGAGAGGCCATTAAAAAGATGCCAACCCGCGGACCCTAACCACCAGATGGCTGATTGATGCAAGTATTCCTAATCGCGGCTGGCTGCTTGTGGATAGCGATAGGCGCGGCCGTTGTGTCTGATGCGAAAAGTGCTATTCACGAGATATTGGCCTGCCTCCTATTCTCGTTCGGCGTTCTGTTTTGGGCATTTGCCGCCATCATGCACGAGTGGAAGCAAAGGCAGCCGCCCGACAAGACGAAATTCGAAGTCCAGTCTAAGCCCCCGAAAATACCGCAAAATTCTTAATCTTGCCGTTATTTGCTGAGTGTTGCTGTTTTGCACTAGCGGATCAAGGTTAACTCTGGCACAACACATTCACGCTGCCACAACTGCCCGACCCGCCAAGCCCCAAGCTTCGGCGGGTTTTCATTTGTCCGGCGTCCTTCCAAACAAACTGACCGACCGAAGACGGACCGCAGAGCTAGGGCGCCCACAGATGGAACAGCTAGCCAGTTCGGGGCCAGATCGTCGGGTATTTTGAGGGGATACGAATGTCGCGCTTTGCCTCTGACTTGAGCGCTATCGAGGTGCTGGTGGCCAAGGTCGCCCAGCTAGAGGCTCGTGTGGCGGCACTAGAAGCAGAGCGCGCAGCCAGGTCCGATCCGCATTTCGTTGTACCTATGCCTTGCGGTCGTAAGGTCGGCGGCGCGGCGCGCACCTAGCACATGGCCAAGCTCGCCACCATCAAGCCCATACTCGGGTTCATCAAGCCAAGGCTTGGTCGATCGATAGGTGACGAGCAGTCGAGGTATCAGGACCGCGACGAGCGCAAGCCTTGGCGTAAGTGGTACAAGACGACACGCTGGCAGCGGTTGCGCCTCTCGGTATTCGAGCGCGATCTATTCACTTGCCAAATGTGCGGCAAGATCGAAAGCAACACATCGCAGCTCGTTGCCGACCACAGCAAGCCCCACAGAGGTGACGCAATGCTGTTTTGGTCAGCCTCTAACATTCAATGCCTATGCAAGCCATGCCACGACACAGAGAAGCAATCGCACGAGCGCCGGAACGCCATCGCAGAGTGATCGCAGATGCAACCCAACGTCGGGCGCTGATGCAACCGGCCGGGGGGGGTAGTGCCAAAAATGCAACTCGGCTTTTCGCCGGAC